>TARA_B110000211_G_scaffold140568_1_pt1 | contig 53556 bp, 39 predicted proteins | sample TARA_B110000211 | Tara Oceans TARA_B110000211 (sample SAMEA4397516) | marine metagenome | biome: Polar Biome; feature: [DCM] deep chlorophyll maximum layer (ENVO:01000326); material: water (ENVO:00002006), including particulate matter (ENVO:01000060) such as... | depth 30 m
CCTAGCTTAACGCTGAAACTGCATTTTCAAGTGGCTTGGGTATATTCATAGTGTCATCAGCTGTACCAGCTAGTGCTTTATGATGTTCAACGCCATATTGACGAATAACCGCTAAATTTTCATCTGATATTAAGGTATGTGAAATATTATCTCGTAAACAATGGGCTTGTTGATGAGCCGTACTGTCATTTGAGATAGCAAAAATTTCAATATTATACTCAGCGAGTTTAGGTTTTAGTTGTTCAAACATGATTAATTCTGCTGAACAATAGGGACACCATGAGCCGCGATAAAATTTCAATAATATACGTTTTCCCATCAATGATGCAGAATCAAAATTAGCCGTTGTAAAAGGCAAAATATCTGCTCCTACTGCCACCTTTATATCACCAATAGGTGTTGCTTTAGTTGCCAGGAAAAAGCTATATGTTGCCGATATAGACCATACTAATAAGGCTAAAATAACCACGACTATTCGGGTTATGTTTGATCCAGGCTCGAGGAAAGTTAGTACGATTGCTGATAATGTCATTAAAGAACCAATAAGCATCGAAAATATAAGAAAAACAGCTTTCTTTGGCGTTTTACTCTTCTTTAGCATGTAAAAGTAATGGACTAAAGCGATATTCAACAGCATAAAACCAAACACTGAAATCATCATGATGTCGTTGCTACCTTATGCGCATTATTTGTGGGGCAATAAACTTGCCCCTGGTCGTTTTATATTACTTTGTCCAAACAAATTCTTTGAACATTGAGTCAACAGGCGTATCTGCTACATGATTGACATAGTTACTGATAACTTTTTGAGATAAGCCTAGAATAACTTCTAATACTTTTTTTTGACCATAGCCTGCGTTAAAAAATGCCATCATTTGTTCTTGTGAAACAGCACCACGGTCACGCACCATCGCCAAAGTAAAGTCATGAAGTGCTTGTAACTTAGCGGTTGGCATTGGTGTTTGGTTTCGCAATGCTTCGGTTATCGCTGGATCAACTTTCATAGCATGTGCAATACCGGTATGCGCTGGTACGCAATAATGACATGCATATTCAACATTAATGGTTTGCCACACAACGGTCAGCTCTTCAGCATTGAAAGAAGTTGCCGTGAATAATTGGTGTAACTCCTGATAAGCTTTTAATATTTCTGGAGATTCAGCCATAACAGCATACAAGCCTGGAATAACGCCCATTTGTTTTACCGCGCCTGCTAGCATTGCTTTACTTTTTTCAGGTGCAGATTCTACGGTATGTAATTTAAATTCTTTCATTTTATTACTCCAATCAATAATCTCATTTTATTTGGCTAAGATTACTTTTTATGTTTGTGCAAAGTAGGTCATTACGTGACTAGAGTGTCTACTATAAACGTGAATGAACGATCGTTCAGCTGGTGCTTGAGCGACTGTTCAAGAATGTGATAGTGTTTTTAGCTATCTAACTGATCTAAAAGTATTATGTATAAAATAAAGTTTTATGAATATTTAGATAGGGTTAATTATTGCAAGCAATTTCGCTAAAAATCGTGAAAGTAAACCAATACATTATCTACGCTTCACTTTGATAATTCCGAAACTAGCATATTGTGGAGATTAAAATGAAATCAATAATGCTTAGTTTACATTGTCTGAATTTAGTGAGCTAAAATCTATTTACTCAACGGGAGTTTGATTATCACATCGACACCTTGTTGAGTTAGCTTGTTTACTGCTTTTATTGTTCCGCCATGGAACTGACAAATTAGGCGCGCGATATATAAGCCTAATCCTAGGTGGGGTTGCTCATTATTATGTTTTTGTCTGATTGATACCATAGAATCAAAAAGTTGCTCATTCATTTGTTCGGGTAATAGCTCACCATTGTTACTGATAGTTAATATAAGCTGGTGACTGTCACGAGCGAAACTCATTGTCACGCCATTATCATCAGAAAACTCTATCGCATTGGCGACAACTTTATCTAATAATTGCGCGATGTGTTCAGGTGAACCGTGTACATAATGCTTTTTGAGCGTTATGTCATTAAAGGTAAAATTAATCTGGGGATAAATTAGATGATAGCCTTGCATACAGCCATTGATCACTAAGCCAATATCAAATGTACTTTTATCTGTGTTTTGTAGTATTTGTTCAATACGAGTGGCTTCATTCATATTCGTTAAAATCAAGCTTAAGCGTTCGATGCCCTGTTGAGCACGCGACAAATAAGGGTTTTCATTCGCTATTTCTTGAGGGGGCATCGATGTATCATTGCCGTCATTAGAGGGTGACTTGTTGCTACTTTGTTGTTGCATAGCGAGTGTTTCTAGTGATGTTCGTACTACAGCAATTGGAGTGCGCAATTCATGTGATAAGCGCGATGACATATTCTCTAAGTAATGATTATACTGGCCAAGGCGGTTAACTGCAGTGGAAAAGCTTCGTGATAAATCGCCTATTTCATCATTCGTGTTCGATGTGTCGACATTACCATTAATACGACCATGTTCGTCAATGGCCATTTCAGCCTGATTACTTAAGGTTCTGATGCGGTTTGAAATGCGAGAAGCAAATAAGAAAAAGGCTAAAGCCCCTAAAAGCATGATGGCCAAAATGGAACTGAAGAGTTTTTCGAGTGCTTGATTTCTTAAGGTGCGAATACCATTGGTTGTTTCTTCAACAATCACTGCACCCTTAACGTGTTCATCAATAAAAATTGGGTAAGCCGCTGATAATACAACGGCTTGTTGATCGGTACTTAAACGCCATTGTGACATCGGCTTGCCTGTTAAAGCACTTTCGATATGTTTGCCAGTAAGGTTTTCTGAGTCATAAAGTTGATCGATAAAATTACGTGGGGGTTGGCTGATAATTCGATCATAAAGCGGTTTAAGTACATTACTTTCAACAATATGCCAAGCATTGATAATAACATTATCATCATTGTTTTCACTGCGCTCATTGTTAAGGTTAACTCGTTTATCCCAAACACCGTTGGCCTGTTTTATATTACCTGTTGTCGCCAGAACACGATGGTGCTGATCGACAACCCAAATACTCGAATTGGTATAGCTCATGCCTTTAACAATACGCTCTATCTCGGGGGAGGGTACTAATATTGTGCCTAAGGTTTCAGCGGAACTTGGATCTGCTGAGCCAATAGAGGCTTGGATAGCACCTAAAGGACTGTCAACATCATGGACAGCAAAGGCGATATTATCGTTAAATTCTGTCAGTGGCACCCTTACTTCTACATTGTAGCCCTGTGTTGTATCTCGCCAATGACCTTGTATTTGGCGGGCGGGTACCGGAATATTATTTTCAATGTTGGTAATACGGTAAGCATCAATCCAGCCAGTTGTTTTATTACTGATAATAAAGCGACTGAAAACACCGTTAGGGTTAATAAATGCTAATTCTAAATGGTCGTTATTGGTAATGCTACGGGCATTGTTATCGCGATAAATCACCTTGTCATCAATTATGGCGAAATATAAATATAAATATTTTCCATAAGTACCTACCGCAGCAGTAAAGTTTATTGATAATTCATCAGGTGCTAACGTTTGATAGAGTTGGTTGTTTTGCTGGTAAAAGTGGGCTTTATTGGCAAAGTCTGGCCAATCATTATTCAAACCATCGAGCTGAATAGGGGCAGATAAACCATAACTGTATAAGTCTTTGCCTTTTTCGACACTAGGTAAAAAGCTCGCTTGGTTATTGAATAAGTTTGCACGCTCATGCATGGCGGTGGCGAGAGCCCTAGCAGTGCCAATGATGGTTTGTTCTTGGCCATAGCGGAGATATTTTTCCATCTCCCAGACATACTGATAGCCAAACCATGGAATAGTAAAAAGAAAGCCTGATAATAAAAACAGCTTACTTCTTAAGCCAAAACGCCACTTCATTTTCATGCGTATTTAAAGCCCTTATGTTATTGCAGTCGGGGTTTGATTCCAGCGATAGCCCATGCCATAGACTGTTTCGATACAATTAAATTCGTTATCGATATGAGCGAACTTTTTTCGTATTCGTTTGATATGCGAGGTAATGGTTGAGTCATCAACATAGATTTTCGAATCTTGCATTAATTGACTACGGTTTTTTACATGGCCAGGATGTTTAGCCAGAGCGTATAACATCCAAAACTCTGTAATGGTCAAATCGACACTTTGACCCTGCCACTCGATACTCATACGCTGACTGTCAACGGTTAATGGTCCGATAGTGAGCATATGATCAGCTTGTTGGGGTTTACCGAGTGCATCTTGGCGTCGAAAAAGGGCAGCAATACGAGCAGCAAGGTGCGGTAAGCTAATATCTTTGGTGAGATAGTCATCGGCACCAATGCGTAAGCCAGAAACGGTATCAACTTCACTATCGCGGGCTGTTAAAAATATAATTGGCAGCGTTGTCGACATGGTACGTAGCCATTGGCATAGTTCAAAACCAGCGTCGTATTCGTGTTCTAAACCAATATCTAAAATCGCTAAATTAGGCAGACGCAAGCTAAAAGCTTGCATAGCAGAAGATTTATCAGCGTAAGTTTGTACTTGATAGCCTTGTAAACGTAGCACATCGGCATAGTTTTCTCTGATTGCGGCATCATCTTCGACGATTGCGATGCGTTTTAACATGATGATTGCTGATCCTTTTGGGTAATTTGAGCCTGATAATATCGAATAAATCCCATCTAAGCTGCTAATTATTGCAATTGCCATAATGTTGCCACATTTGCTCAGTGAATTGTCATTTTTGCGGCCTTAAGTCGTCGTTTTCTTGAGGTTTAATAGCATCATCAAAACAAACAAGCTAATTAAGAGATTAGTTAGTAAGCATACATCACTCACATTATTAACTAGAGGTACTCAGATGATGACTCATTCAATGACAGTAGATAACAACACTCAAAAGACAAAATCAATGTGTTCTTTTGCGCAAAAAGTTACGAAAAACACCTTAATCAGTGCGGCATTAATTTCGAGCTTAGCTATAAGTCCTGTGTTCGCTAATAACTATGAAAACGCAGAAAAATTAAAAAGCCAACAAGAAGATGCAGCACAGCTAAAAGAAGAAATAGGACTAGGAACTGGTATGGTCATTGGAGCCATATTTGGCGGTCCGATTGGTGCATTTGTTACTGGGGTAGCGGGTAATCTCATTGCCAAAAATATCAATGCAGAAGATGAAATGGAAAATGTATCAAGTGCTTTTTTATTGGAAAAACAAAGTAATGCAATGGCTTTGGCACGATATAAAGAAGAAATTTCCGCAGCAGAGCAACGCTATCAAAGGGAGCTGCTTGCGTTAGAGCAAAATTATCAGGCAGCAAGCCTGTTACAAGCGCAAAACTTATTAATGAGTTTGCAGTTTTCAACCGGCTCGAGTGAAATAAAAGCGCATTACCAAGAACAAATTGCTAGTTTAGCGCGAATTGTTAAACAATCGCCGCATTTAACGTTAGATCTTTCAGGCTATACCGACAAACAAGGCAGTGAGGAGTTAAACCAAGCGCTTTCATTAGCACGTATTAATGCCGTGAAAAATGCCCTGATTGACCAAGGCGTAACGGCTGAGCAAATTAATCTATTTGCTTATGGTGAACAACAGCCGGTTGTTGCTTCGGCAGATAAAGAAATCAGTTTTTATGATCGTCGTGTGGTTATTAAATTAAAAAACACGGCGATAGCAAACAAAAATTCTGAACAAGAAAATGCTCAAACGGCGCAAAACTATTAATTTATAACTGAATCACTTATTAAACAAGCATATAAAGCAAGGAGGTGAACTAACAAGTAGCAAGCGTCCCAACCGCTATTGTTTGCTATTGAAGTAATATTACGTCGATAAAAGCTTAAAAAAGCCAAGGTCTGCCGCCTTGGTTTTTTTATATTTATTGAAAATATAGAGAACGATTGACTGATAACGGGCAGGTAATATTAAATTTTAAGTTACTTTGATTTAGATGCAGCAAATATTGCCGGTTGTGCTAATAATTAAACACAAGAAAAACAATTCATTTAGGGATCAACCATGAATAAATTAGTCCATATTATTATCGCAATTATATTACCTCCGCTGGCGGTGTTTTTAAAGTCGGGTATGGGGAAAGATTTAGTGATAAATATTATTTTATCCTTGTTATTTTTTATTCCTGGGGTATTACATGCCCTATGGTTAATCACCAAATAGCAATGTTTGAATGGTGACTTTAAGCTGGAGATGTTAGCGCGATTGACAGTGAAACATGAAAATACTGCTTTAATACGAGCATAAACACATCATTTAGTTATAGCGCCATACTAAGGACACAATCATGAAATTAGGTTGTTTTTCAGTAAGTTTAGCTGTAAAAAATTTAGAAAAATCAAGAGACTTTTACCAAAACCTTGGTTTTACTGTTTTTGCTGGTGAATTATCACATCATTATTTAATTATGAAAAATGGTGAAACTAATATTGGCCTTTTTCAAGGGATGTTCGAAGCCAATATGCTGACTTTTAATCCCGGGTGGGATCAAGATGCGCAAGCGCTTGATGATTTTAACGATGTTAGAGAATTAATGTCTGAGCTTGAACAGCAAGGTATTGAGGTGACACATAAGAATATGGCGGATAAGCGCGGACCGGCGAGTTTTTCGTTTTTAGACCCTGACGGCAATGTTATTCTGATTGACCAACATCGTTAGTCTTTATCAATAGCACACTTTAAGATTTTTTATTCAGTGGCGTTATCAAGCAAATAGATCACAAAGCTATTTGCTTATCTCTATCGTATTATGAATGATAAATTATTCAATGACGCGTTTAAATGGAGGTAGAGAGTTTAATAAGTCTTTACCGTAACGTTTATTAACGACACGTCGGTCCATTAAGGTGATAACACCATAATCTTTTTCATTTCTCAATAAACGCCCGGTGGCTTGAATGAGTTTTTTTGACGTTTCAGGCACTGAAATTGACATAAACGGATTACCACCTTTTGCGGTAATATATTCAGCTTGTGCTTCTTCTACAGGCGAAGATGGAACTGAAAAAGGCAGCTTAGTAATAATCACGTTGGTGAGATACTCACCCGGTAAATCCAACCCTTCTGAAAAACTTTGCGTACCAAAAATAATGCTATCTTGTTTTTTGTCACAGAGGGTTTTGTGAGTTTCAATAATTTTTTGTCGTGATTGTTCACCTTGCACTAAAATACTGAGCTTTGTTTTTTCTCTCAAGGCAGTAACCACTTTATCCATTTGCCAATAGGAGGAAAAAAGCACTAAGGTGGCTTTACCACGGTTAATTTGTGCTGGCAGTTTGGTAATCAATTCATCAGTAAACTGATCAGCACTGGGTTCATATTGCATTTTTGGTACAAGCAGTTGAGCATTATTTTGGTAATCAAAAGGAGAATCTACTTTTTGATATTGACTGCCGTCATCGTTTCTCAAACCTGCTTGACGGCGAAAGTGATCAAAGGAGTTTAGCGCTAAAATGGTGGCAGAGCATAACACCGCGCCTTCGCATTTAGACCACAACATATCTTCTAAAGTAAAGCCCACTTCGATAGGCGAGCCGCTAATGAGGTAGTCGCTTCTTTTACCTTCAATTTGTTCCAGCCAACGTGCCATAGGCGCGCCTTTTTCACTATCAGTTTTGGCATACATCTGCCATAAGGCATTAAAGTTTTCTAAACGTTGGATCATAAAACCCGATTCAGCCAATAATGGCTCAGCTAAATACATTTGGGTATCGCCATCTTTAACAGATTCCATCAACAAATTATAAAGTTTGTTTAAATGCGCTAAACACTTTTTGGAACTGTCGGTTAAGTCCTGCGCTAAATTTTTCAATGTTTGGGGAATAATGCCATTTTCAAAACGGTATTGTAGGGTCTGGTTTTGTGCTTGGAATTGACTATTGTTATTAGCTGATTGATTGAAATACAGACTGCGATTATTGTCGATTAAGCTCAATACTTTCTGCATATCGCGCAGTATATCTTGGCAATCATCGGCAAGTTTTACCGATGGTGAAATTGCACTGTTAGATTTAACGAGTTTTGCTATTTTATCACCGGTTTCTTGTAACTTTCCAAGCCAGTCAATGGCTCCCTTGATGGTCAAGTTAGCACTGGAATGGTCACGCGTTACCTTTGGTAGGTGATGAGCTTCATCAATTATGTAAAAAGTGTCTTCTGGAGGAGGCAAAATTTTCCCGCCGCCAAGCTCTAAGTCAGCCAGTAATAAACTGTGGTTTACCACTAAAACGTCAGCCGCTTCCATGGTCTCTCTTGCCTTATGAAAAGGGCAATGACTATGGTCTGACAGATGCTTTAAGCAGCTATGTTTATCGGCTTGTATTTGTTGCCAAATATGATGGTTTACCGGCTCGGGCCAAGCATCAATATCACCAGGCCAAGTGTTATCATTGAGTGCTTTGTGCATATTATTTAAGGTGCGAATATCACTGGCTTGGGGTTTTTCTGCAAATGTAAAACCGGCTTGTGGGCTATCGTCGTTGGCAACAGCGAGCGCGAGCTTTTGTCGACAAACATAACGTTGTCGACCTTTTGCTAAGGTAAAGTTAAAATCTAAACCACTGTGTTTTTTCAAAAAGGGTAGATCTTTATCAACTAATTGCTCTTGCAGTGCTACGGTTGCTGTCGCGATACAGACCTTTTTATTACGACTTAACGCTAACGGAATAGAGCCCAGAGAATAGGCTAATGACTTACCTGTGCCGGTGCCGGCTTCAATGGTAATTATTTTACGGACTTTGTCGTAATCACCGGCAAGGGTTTTAGCAATTTCAGCAATTAAAAATGTTTGCTGCTTACGCGGGTTGAAGTTGGTTAGGTTTTCACCTATGGCCTTATAGGAGCTTCTAATAACTTGTTTAATTTTATCGCTTAACATTGGCGCTGTAGTTTCCTATCGACAATAGATGATTTACACTGCTGTATATATTAACAGTTTACCCTCAACAATTAGAACCATTAATGCAAATTTCTCCGCAACAATTCATTGAATCTAGACAATTACCCGCTGCTATGCGGGGCTTTTTGCTGACCCGAAGTGCGAGAGACCGCAATAATCATATTGAGATTTGCTTGTGGTTAAAAACCCCAACAGGGCCAGCACAACTTATTGTTAGTAATGAACGTGCGGTTTTTTTTGTTGAACAAACATCAGCGCAACAAGCCGAAAGTATTTTAAGTCAACAAGCTATTCAACTTGATGAAATTAAGCCGCTGGCATTAAAGGCTTTTAATCAAGCGAATGTAGTTGCCCTGTACTTTTTAACGTTACGTGAATTTTATCAAGCGCGAGAGCTTTTAAAACAACGTGGTATTAAGTGTTATGAGGATGATATTAGGCCTGACGATCGTTTTTTAATGGAGCGTTTTATTACCGCTGATATTACTTTTGCCGGCCAACAAGCCAGTTTATCATTAACGGATAATCATTATTATCGCCGTTTTGAACAGGTAAAATGTAAACGGGTAGATAAATCCCTACAAAAAGATATTGTTTTAACAACGGTATCGCTTGATATCGAATGCTCAATGTCAGGAGAGTTGTATTCTATCGGCTTATATAGCGAGCATTGTCAACAAGTATTGATGATTGCGGATCAAGAAGAAATTGCTCGTGAACAAGCAAAAGCTACCGATGTTGACATTGTTTGGCAAGCAGATGAAAAACAATTATTAAACAGTTTATTACTTTGGTTCAGTGACCATGACCCCGATATTATTATCGGTTGGAATGTTATTAACTTTGACTTTGATTTATTACAAAAACGCTATGACTTACATGGTGTTAAGTTTACGCTTGGTCGTGACGGTAGCACACCTTATTGGCGAAGAAATAAAACCAGTGAACAACAGTTTGTTGAAATAGCGGGCCGTGTGGTGCTTGATGGTATCGATTTGCTTAAAACCGCTACTTACAATTTCCCGAGCTTCTCACTCGATAATGTTGCTAATACCTTATTAGGAATCGGAAAAAAAGTTATTGATGTTGATAATCGAGTGCAAGAAATTATCAATAATTTTCATCATGATAAAACTGCGTTGGCAAGGTATAACCTAGAAGATTGCCGTTTAGTGTTATTAATTTTTCAGCACACGCAATTATTAGAGTTTGCCATGCTGCGCGCGCAATTAACCGGTTTAGCTATAGATCGCGTTGGTGGTTCAGTGGCTGCCTTTACTAATTTATATCTGCCAAAGCTTCATAGAAGTGGTTATGTTGCACCAAACATGGGAGATGGCGATCAAGGTTTTGAGTCACCCGGCGGTTTTGTGATGGATTCAACACCGGGGCTTTATCAAAATGTATTGGTGTTGGATTTTAAAAGCCTATACCCCAGCATTATTCGCAGTTTTAATATTGACCCTATGGGCTTGATAGAAGGGCTAAAGTCGCCAGAAACAGCGATTGAGGGCTTTGATGGTGCTTATTTCTCTCGAGAACAGCACTTTCTGCCGGATATTATCAATGGCTTGTGGAAAGAACGCGATATCGCCAAGCAAGATCAAAACGCCGCTTTATCACAAGCAATAAAGATTATTATGAACTCATTTTATGGTGTCTTAGGTTCAACCGGTTGCCGCTTCTTTGATCCGCGTTTATCTGGGTCAATCACCAAAAGAAGCCATAGCATATTAAAAATGACTAAAGCGTGGATAGAAGCAAAAGGCTATCAAGTGATTTATGGCGATACAGATTCGATATTTGTTCATGTGGGTAATGATGAAAGTGATGTAAATAGTAGGGCGCTTGGTAAAAGTTTACAAGATGATATTAATCGCAAGTGGCAACAAAGGTTGAAGGAAGAATTCGCCATAACAAGTGAGCTTGAAATTGAATTTGAAACTCATTTTAGTCAATTCTTAATGCCAACCATTCGTGGCCAAGATGTCGGCACGAAGAAACGCTATGCCGGCTTAGTGCAAAAGGGTGATGAACAACAGTTGATATTTAAAGGCTTAGAGAGTGTTCGTACCGACTGGACTGAACTTGCGAAACAATTTCAACGCGCATTGTATTTAAAAGTCTTTAATCGTCAGCCTGTTGCTGAATATATTAAACAAATGGTGGCTGATACGTTAGCGGGCAAGCACGATGATCTACTGTTTTATCGTAAACGTTTACGCAGAAAGCTCGAGCATTATGTTAAAAATGTACCGCCACATGTCAGAGCAGCAAGACTTGCTGATGAAATATATCAGCGCCAGGGTAAGCCACTTAAATACCAAAATAAAGGCTGGATCGAATATGTGATGACGGTTAATGGCCCACAAGCTAGGGGATGTCAGAGCGCGCCGCTAGATTATCAATTGTATATCGATCGACAGTTAATGGCAGTAGCCGATGCCATACTACCATTTATCAACACCAGTTTTGATGAAATCACCAATAGCCAAATGAGCTTATTTGAACGTTAAAGCCTAAAGCAAACGACAGTAACCCCCTTATTGTTTATTTACCGGTTAATAAATTACATTCCTTAGTGCTGTTGCTTTTTCGTGATTGTAGTTTGTTGCAGATAAAAGCATGTTAGTCGCGACGAGTTGTGCATAACCTAGTCATTCTAAGCGAACACTACTCAACAAGTCATACAGCGTTTTTAGCCTGATCTTCGTGCAAGGTTTGTTTATTTTTTTACTGTGCTATCGCCTTTTTAGGTGAAATACCCCCAGAAAAGGCTCTGTCTTGTATAGGTAGACAAAAAATAGCTACAAAAACAAATTCGAAAGATCAACTGTCTCTAAGATATGTCAAAATAAATCGTGCTTCTGTCAGTAATTCACGTTATAAATATTATAGATGGCTAGATAGCTATAATTTAATATTGACTGTGGGATGTAAACTAGAGATGAAAAAAGAAACAAAACTCATTAATGCCGGTCGTAAAAGTCAATGGACACGCGGTGTTGTTAATCCGCCAGTAGAGCGTGCCTCGACAGTGGTATTTAACTCTGTTAAAGAAATGAAGCATGCCACAGCAAATAAAACCAATCAGGTGTTGTTTTATGGTCGAAGAGGTACGTCAACGTCATTTGCCTTTAGCGATGCGATGACCGAGCTTGAAGGCGGTGGGGGTTGTGCACTCTATCCATCAGGTACCGCTGCAATAACTAATGCTATTTTAGCGTTCGTTAAAACAGGCGACCACATCTTAATGGTTGATACCGCCTATGAACCTACCCGTGATTATTGCGATAAAATACTGGCTAAACTGGGTATTGAAACGACTTATTACGATCCTCTTGTGGGGAGAAATATTGAAGCACTTATTAAGCCAAACACACGATTAGTTTTTTTAGAGTCACCGGGCTCTATTACCATGGAAGTGCAAGACGTGCCGGCGATTGCTGAAGTCGCTCATCGTCATGACTGTATCGTGATGTTAGATAACACTTGGTCAGCAGGGGTGAATTTTCAGCCCTTCGATTATGGCGTAGATGTTTCAATACAAGCAGCGACTAAATATATAGTTGGCCATTCAGACGTTATGCTGGGTACTGCAACGGCAACAGCTGAGCATTGGCCACAATTGCGCGAAAGTAGCTATACCATGGGACAATGCACCTCACCAGATGATTTGTATTTAGCAATGCGCGGTATTAGAACCTTGAATGTGCGCTTGCAGCAACATCAAACCAGTACCTTGAAAATTGCGAATTGGTTATCTACGCGACCAGAAGTTGAAACTATTTTGCATCCGGCTTTACCATCTTGCCCGGGACATGAGGTTTTTCAACGTGACTTTACTGGCTCGAACGGTTTATTCTCCTTTGTACTCAACAAGGGGAACCAAGCCGCGTTAACGGCCTTTTTAGATGGTATGAAACATTTTAAAATGGGTTATTCATGGGGCGGTTTTGAAAGTCTGATCTTAGGTATTTCAAGCGTTAAAAATATGCGCAGTGCAACAACGTGGCCATATCAATTTCCATTGATTCGTTTACATGTAGGCTTAGAAAATGTTGATGATTTGATTAGCGATCTTGAACGAGGTTTTAGCCGCTTTAATCAGGTGCTTGGACAAAATAATGATGAAGGCTAGCAAGTTATAAAATTAAAAAGAATCAATAAAAAACGCCGAGTAAATGTATTTTACTCGGCGTTTTTTATTTAGTTGCCACTACAGCGTACGTCAGTCGCTACTTTTTACCTAACAGCTGAAATATCTTACTTGCAATTTCAGTGTTGTCATTTAAACCGTTAAACAGTGCTTTTTGTTGTCCCATAGCAAATACCGGAACATCAACACCTGTGTGACCAAACGTTGTCCAACCCGTGATAGAGCGTTGGTCTATAAGGTTGTTTACACTGAGGTGCATGGCACGTTCAATCGTTGGCTTGCGGGTTTGTTTTTTTCCGGCAGCGCTAGCCTTGTTATAGTTAACAAGTGCTTTTTCAGCGCTAGCTTTTGCTGATGTTAAAGTTTGAAATTCAGCATCGGTAATGTTGAAGTTAAGCATTTTACTCACGTTTTCTTTCACTATTTGCTCTTTTGCTAAAGTTTTACCAATAGTTTCTGCTGACATGAGCATGCTACGTAATACGTCAGGTTGCCATAAGTAGTCACCATCTTTACCAATAGTGAAACCACCAGTACTGTGATCTGCGGTTAATACCACTAAAGTATTTGGATTTTTAGCAATGTAAGTTTCTAAGTATTCTAAAGTTTTTGCTAAGTCATCCATTTCAGCCATAGCTGAAGCGATATCATTGCTATGGCCGCCCCAGTCAACTTGGCTTGCTTCAACGAGCATGAAATAACCTTGCTCATTTTCTAATTGTGCGATGGCAGCTTTTGTCATTGCTGACAAACGGTGCTTATTGCTGTCATCAAGCGCCCACGGCAAGCCCTTATCGGCAAATAAACCGAGTACTTTCTGTTGAGGATTTAGTTGGTTGAGTTGCTCGTAAGTATCAATGTACTGAAAGCCTTTATTTTTAAAGCCATCGACAAGGTTGGCATCTTTACGAAGAAAATATTGCCAGCCACCGCCAAACATTACGTCAATATTATCAGCACCTGCTAAAAAACTATCAGCTATTTCATTGTAATTATTACGGCTTTCGTTATGTGCCAAATAAGAAGCTGGAGTTGCATGATTGATTTGTGATGTAACCACCATACCGGTTTTTTTGCCTTGTTTTTTTGCCCAAACAAGGACAGATTCAACAGGCTTTTTGTTTATATCAACAGCGATGGCACCGTTATACGATTTTGTTGCCGTAGCCAGTGCGGTTGCACCGGCAGCTGAATCAGTAACATAACCAGATACTCGCGCAGGGTAAGTGCTACTACTACCAACGAGGTGACGATCAAATACCGTTTGCTCGATAGCGTCAGTGTTAGGATCGTCATGAAAATAGCGATAGGCACTGGTATACGCGGGGCCCATACCATCACCAACAATCATGATAATATTTTTTGGCGCGCTCTCTGTCATAACCTTTGCTTTAGTATTATCAACTTGTAGTTGACTACAAGACATAATCATGAGGCTGGTTAATAACGTCGGTACGAATTTTTTCATCTTTATTTCCGGTAAATATTTATAGGTAAAGATAACTGTTTGGCAGTTATTTCTTAGCGGGATGCTTAAATGCAACGTCTACCCACACAAGGCGGTGATCGGACGAGGCGGCGCGGTCTTTAACTAGACGAAATTCTGCTTTGTTGGTTTGTGGCCAGAAAACACCAGAATCAAGTACGCTTAACTGTGCTTTAGCCGGTAATACATAGTCGGCTCTCATACCCCAAAAAGCGGTATGATATTTTGCATTTGGGTTTTCTTTTCGGTGTGCTTTTCCACCTTCACTACTTGGTTTAGGATCGATAATGCGTGGGTGGTGAATTAAGCGATGTATGCCTGTCTTGATCGAGTTACCATCTATTGCATCAGCATTCAAATCACCCAGAATAACGAAGGCTTTGTCTTTTGATAAACCGCCAAAGTGATTATTATCGTCATAAATATAACTAGCAGCACTTGGGGTTAAGTAATCAGTCCAAAATCGTATTTCATCAAAGTTTCTTTTACCGTTTCTATCTTCAGAGCCATCAAAAACAGGCGGAGTAGGGTGACTAGCTAATATGTGCAGTTCATTACCATTAACATTAACGGGTATATCCCAATGCGATTTAGACGATAATCGAAAATTACTCCATGCTTGCTTACTATACCAAGGCAGTTGGGTGGCTGGAACTATTGGTATGAGTGCGTTTGGCATATCACGCCACTTAAATAGCTGGAACGTTCTGATTTCATCAACATTAATGGGGTATTTAGATAAAAGCGCCATCGCAAAATGACCTGAAAAATGACCATAGCCATATGCATCGCCGGGTAATTCACCTTTCTTGCCATCATTATTTAAATCATATCCCGTTGCAATACCAGTATTAACAGGCCCTTGATAAAAGTAAGGGTAGTTTACCGCTTTATTACCTTGTTGGCTTTTAGCTAAGTAGTTTGATAAAAAAAGTTTTAACGATTGGTGCTTGTCATCATTACCATCGAACTCATTTAGTAAAATAATATCTGGGTTAACGCGCTGAATGATTTCGGCAATATTTCTTATTTGTTGATGGTTTTGTGTAAGCGCTATGGCGAGCTCATTTCCGTTAACCTTAGCGTCTTTATGTGCTGATGGTGGCAAATAATTTAGCGCTTCCATACTGACGTTGAACGTGGCAACACGTAGCTTTGATAAAGGTGTTTCTGCAGCTTTTGACATGGCCATTCCCGAATAGATTAGCAAAGATGTCGTTAATAAAGTTTTGATTAAATTCATACTGTTCAATGCTTACTTTAAGCCACAACCGCGTAATATAAAATCAGTTAAAAAGTTAGTCACTTGGGTAATATCGTCTTCTTCGTAATCAGCACGATTCATTATGGTTAATATTTGTTGTTCAAAATCAGCATAATGCTGCGTTGAAGACCAAATTAGGAAAATCAATTTAACCGGGTCGACATCGACCATTTCACCATTATCAATCCACACTTGGAATAACTTTGCCTTTTCGCGAACCCATTGGCGTAAATAAGTTCGGGCAAATTCTTTTAAATGTAGTGCACCTTGAATGATTTCCATGGCATAAATTTTTGACGCCTGCGGATGTTCAAATGACATTTTTACTTTTGCGGCTATAAATTTTTCAATGGCAACAACAGGGCCGTCGCTGCTATCAATATCACCAATCCCTTGATCCCAAGTATCAAGGGTTAACTGTAATACTGCATGATAAATATTTTCTTTATTTTTGAAGTAGTAGAGAACATTTGCTTTCGGTAGGCCTGCAGTGTCGGCAATAGACTGCACTGTTGCACCTTTATATCCCTGTAAAATAAATTCTTTTTGGGCTGAAGCTAAGATAATGGCTTCACTTCTTGCTCGAATGCTGCCTTGCTTTTCACTGGTGGTATTGTTGCTCACACGAATAACCTTTCTATTTATATTTAGCTATTTTCAATTAACGCTAGTCTATTACGCTGATGTTACATTTTAATGGATTTATTTCATTATCATTAAAGCGCTTGTTACATAAGATTATTTTCAACTGCTCTTACTTGCTAACATTAGCGGTATCGACGTTAAATCAATGGATTTTTGATGAAAATCAACTAGTTTAATTTGAATTAGTCTTTAAGGCACTGTTTTAATACGTTTTCTAATGCGTAAATGGCAAAGCTTAGATGATTTTAAACAATCTGTTCTCATGGTTAATTTTTTCTATTTAACACAGCCCTTTATAAACTTAACTAAAATCATACTTTATTTTATCTTGACCATATGGTTTGTTTTTATGATTTTTTGTTATATAGTTTTTGTTATTTTTTAAATTAGGTTATAAGTGATTTTGCCCGTTGTTTTAATGTAATCGTTATCCTGTTGTTTTGTATTGTTATTTTTTGGTTGTGGTTGTTTGGTTTTTGAGTTTTATTTAAAAATAAAAAAATCGTGAAACAAGCATGTAAATTTTTGTAATGAAAATGTAAGAAAACTCTGTTTTAATTTCACCCGAATTACACTTAAAAAAATAATAAATAGATTAAAAATTAGCTAAGTGAAACTAAATTAAACATTTTACATAACAAAATTTAACTATTACCAAGGAATAATATGATGAAAAATCATCGTCTCTCTCACATTACTAGCGCAGTTGTACTTGCACTAGGATTGTCAACATCAGCTATGGCTGCTGATACCACATCTTCTGTTAGGGGTACAATAGTAGGGCCTAACGGTCAAGCTGCGCCTAACACTAAGATTATGCTTATCCATCAGCCTTCAGGTACAGTTACTGAAGTCGTTACCAACGATACTGGATCATTCAATGCTGGTGGCCTACGTGTTGGTGGTCCATACCAGATTGTTATCGATTCAGATAAATTTCAAGATGTGGCGAAAAACGATGTTTATCTTCAGTTAGGACAAACATTTCGTTTGAATGAACAATTAAATTCAATACAAAATATCGAAACAATTACGGTTACTGGCAGTCAAACATCTTTTACTCAAAATTCGGGTAGCTCAAGTTTCTTTGGTTCAGATTCTATTGAAAACTCACCTTCATTTAACCGTGATTTAAAAGATATTTTAAGACAAAACCCATTAGCAACTTCTTTAGGCGGTAATGACAATGGCTTTTCAGTTGCAGGCTCTAACCCTCGCTTTAACAGCTTAAATGTTGATGGTGTAGGCCTTAACGATGACTTTGGCTTGAATGGCAATGGTTACCCTACGCAACGTTCACCTATTTCTTTGGATGCGATAGAACAAATTTCAATCGATACTAACCCTTACAATGCAAAATTTGGTGGTTTTAGTGGTGCGCGTATTAATGCGGTAACTAAATCAGGTACTAATGAATTGCATGGTGGTGTTTTCTATGAGAAAACATCTGATAGTTGGGCTGGTGACTACGATACCAATGATTCAAAAGGTAACGAAGTTGAAGGTGTTAAAAGTGACACTTGGGGCGTTCACTTAGGTGGTGCACTGATTGAAGATACATTATTCTTCTTTGCTAACTATGAAAGCTTTGAAAAGCCTACTGTTTCTGACTACGGCCCAGCAGGCGGTGGTAAGCCACTTTCAACTAACCTAACCTTGGATGAATATAACCAAATTGCTGCGATTGCTAGTGAAAGATACGGCATTGCAGACATTGGTGGTTGGGATGGTAATCCAAAAGAAGTCGATGATAAAATCCTCATTAAATTAGATTGGAACATTAATGATGATCACCGTGCTGCTTTTACATTTAACCAAGATGAAAGCAACAGTATTCGTAATGTTACCGATGGTAGAAGTACACTAAATACTTCAACTAACTGGTATGATTATCAACAGAATATGAACTCTTATGCACTACACCTTTATTCTGACTGGAATTCTGATTTAACTACAGAGTTTGCTGTGTCTTATAAAGATGTAGAATCAATCTCAGGTGTTGCAACACGTGATTATGGTAAAGTTAGTATCGACAGAGCAATTAACTTTGGTCCAGATAACTACCGTCATGCAAATGCTTTAGAAACTAAAACTTGGCGTGCAAACTTAGATGCAGAGTACTTAGTTGGCGATCATAAATTGAGCTTTGGTGTTCAATACGAAAGAAATGATATTTTCAACATGTTTGCTGAAGCAACACTAGGTACATGGACATTTGATAGTATTGATGATTTTGCTGCTGGTAATGGTGAGCTTTATTACGGCAATGCACCGACTAACAATCAAGCAGATACTGCTGCGTCATTAGTGATGGGCACTTACTCATTCTACGTACAAGATGATTGGGCACTTAGTGCTGATATCGATTTATCATTTGGTTTACGTTACGAAAGAATTTTCTCTAATGACAAACCTTCGTTCAACTCTAAGTTTTATGATCGTTACGGCTACAGCAACCAAGAAAACCTTGATGGTACAGACATTTGGTTACCACGCGTTGGTATGACTTGGTATGCAAGCGATGACCTAACTGTTCGTGGTGGCTTTGGTCTATTTAGTGGTGGTAAGCCAAATGTATGGATCTCTAACTCTTACAGTAAAACAGGTATCAACTACGTAACTAACTCTGCTGATTACACAGACTTAACTTCACTTGCTGTACCGCAAGATATTAAAGATTCATTAGCTAATGTGACTCCAGATGGTGAAACTAACGTTATTGATTCAGACTTTAAAACACCATCTGAGTGGCGTTATAGCATTGGTTTTGATTATAATTTCGATAGTGAACTTTTAGGTGATAACTGGACTTGGTCTGGTGAATACATTTATGTTCAAAAGAAAGATTCATTAGCATGGCGCGATTTGAACCGTCAACCAAGTGGTGAAGTGACTAAAGATGGCCGTATTATTTATGAACCATTTGATGCCACTAGCCCTGATAACTACGATATCTTACTCACTAATGCTGACAGAGATGGTCACTCAAATGTTATTTCGACTAGTTTGAATAAAAACTGGGATAATGGCTTTGATATGAACGTATCTTATACGCATCAAGATGTTGTTGATGGTAATACAGGTACGAGCTCTCAAGCTGCGTCTAACTACAAATATAATGTTTATGATACCGGTCGTAACGTTGATGCTTTAGGTACAGGTAATTATGAAATTGAGCATAGCTTAAAAGTTACTTTAGGTTATACAAAAGATTTCTTCGAAGGCTATAACACACGTATTAACTTATTCTTTGAACGTCGTTCAGGTCGACCTTTTGGTTGGGTGTTAGGTACTTATAGAAACGGTGATCTAGGTGATCAGGATTACTTGTCTAAATATAATGCTAAAACGCCTTATATCCCAACGGGTGCTGATGATCCAAACGTAGCTTATAAGAATGGTATGACTTATGCTGATCTTATGGCTGATTATGTGAACCCTGCAGGTTTGGCTGGTTATGCTGGTGGTTTTGTTGATAAAAACTCTTCAAGACGCCCTTGGATAACGACAATGGATTTATCAATCCAACAAGATATTCCTGGTTTTATGGAAGGCCATAAAGGTACGTTAACTTTTACCGTACAAAACTTGGCTAACCTAATCAACAAAGATTGGGGTCATGTTTATAGCCCAACAGATGGCGACTACAACAAAGAGTTTGCGAACGCTGAATGGAATGACAACGGCCAAATCGTTTATAGCCCGAACAGTCGCAGCAGCATTGGTCCTGTAGGTGGTGATGTAAGTTCTTATGACATCGAAGGCGAAGAATCAGTTTGGTACATTAAAGTCGGTGTTAGATACACTTTCTAATCAAAAATGATTGTTCCGTAACATTAAACCGCACTTTATAGTGCGGTTTTTTTTACTGAAAATTTTACAAACTTTGGGCTTTAAATAACGTACAACATAAAAAGTGCAGTAAATTATCATTCTTGAGTTGCTTTTTTAAGACTATTTTATTAGCATAACGAATAAGTTGACCATTTGGTCAGTTAAAGGGTTTGTAAATGTTTAATATCGAAAATAATCAGCTATTAGCACTTGTTGATGCCGCAAAAGATGGTTTCAGCAAAGCATATGCGCCTTACAGTAATTTTCATGTTGGTGCCGCTGCGTTAACCGTTACTGGCAATATTGTTAAGGGCTGTAACGTTGAAAATGCCTCGTACGGTTTAACAGTTTGTGCGGAGCGTAACTGCTTAGCACAAGGCGTTATATCTGGAGAACAGGCGTTTTCTGCGATAGTTATTTATACTAATCAAGAAAAGCTAACGCCGCCTTGTGGTGCTTGTCGACAAGTGATTGTTGAATTTTTAGCGCCGCAGGCATTAGTTATGGCCGTTAACCATAACAACGATAGAAAGCAATGGACAGTTAATGAATTATTACCTGATGCTTTTACGCCAAAAGATTTACTTGAAAAATAAGGATTAAAATTAATGTTATTACCACAAGAAATAATTCGCACCAAACGCAATGGTGGTTCACTCTCCCAAGAACAAATACAATACTTTGTTGATGGTTTAGTAACATTAAATTTTAATGATGCTCAAGCAGGCTCTATGGCAATGGCAATTTTTCTGCAAGGCATGGAAACGCGAGAAATTATCGATTTTACCATGGCAATGAAAAATTCAGGTGATGTGCTGTCATGGCCAGAATTAGATGGTCCAGTGGTTGATAAACATTCTACCGGTGGTGTTGGTGACAAAGTTAGCTTCATGTTAGCGGCCATTGTTTCAGCTTGTGGTGCTTATGTACCTATGATCTCAGGCCGTGGTTTAGGTCATACCGGTGGTACTTCTGATAAACTGGAAAGTATTGCGGGTTTTAATGTTCAACCGAGTATCGGCGAATTTAAACGTATCGTTAAAGATTTGGGCATGGCGATTATCTCGCAAACCGATAATTTAGCTCCAGCTGATAAACGTCTTTATGGTATACGTGATATTACCGCTACGGTTGAGTCTATTCCGTTGATCACCGCATCTATTTTATCTAAGAAATTAGCCGCTGGCCTTGACTCATTAGTGATGGACGTCAAAGTCGGTAACGGCGCTATGATGTCTAATATTGATGATGCTAAAGCGCTAGCACAAAGCATTGTCAATGTTGCAAATGGTGCAGGTGTGCCTACTCAAGCTATTATTACTGATATGAATCAAGTGCTTGGCGCTACCGCAGGTAATGCCTTAGAAATGGCTGAAACGGTTAAATATTTGAATGGCACGTTACGTGAGCCACGTTTACATGCCGTTGTGGTTTCGTTAGCAAAAGCTATGCTAGTGAGTGCAAAAGTTGTAGCAAACGAAGATGAAGCGTTGAAAAAAATCAATGGCGTTTTAGCTTCTGGCGCTGCCGCTGAGCTATTTGGTAAAATGATCCATGCGTTAGGTGGTCCAAGTGACTTCATGGAAGATCCATGGCGTTCAATGCAACGTGGTAATATTATTGTTGACGTGCTTGCACCTGAGCATGGTTATATTAATGGTATGCAAACACGTGATATTGGTATGGCTGTCGTTGGTTTAAAAGGTGGCCGAACTGCTAATGGTCAGCAAATTGATCATAGTGTTGGTTTTGATCGTATTTTACCTACAGGTACGCGAGTTAATCGTGGTGATGTAGTAGCACGTGTTCATGCGAGCGATGAAAGCTCTGCATCGATCGCTAGTCAACAATACCTGAGTTCATTAGTGATTAATGAAACGCAAAATGAAGAACCGCCGGTTATTTATCAAACTATTTCAAAGTAGCTTTAGTGCTATTAGGTTGAAATAATTAAGATCAAAAATGGCATGCTTTTGGCATGCCTTTTTATCTTCGTTAATACCAGTAAATAGGTTATTTACGGGCATTCATTTTAGTGACTCAATGCTAATTCCAAACAAGCGATTTAAAGTGCTTTCGGCATAATGATTCGTAGCGTTCATTACCACCCACTTCGATTTGTTCACCCCCCTTAACTGCATTACCTTCTTGATCACAGCGCATGACAAAATTAGCTTTTTTACCACAGTGACAAATGGTTTTTAATTCGACCAATTTATCGGCCCAAGCAAGCAGGGCAGCACTACCACCAAAAGTTTCTCCTAGAAAATCAGTTCGAATACCGTAAGCGAGTACAGGAATTTTTAATTCATCAACAATATCGGTTAGCTGCTTAACTTGCGCTTTAGTTAAAAACTGCGCTTCGTCGATCAGTATACAGGCGATTTTACCTTCTTGAAGTTGCTGTTTTACTTCATTAAATACATTAGTGCTATCGTCAAATAAGTGTGCATCAGCATGAATACCTAAACGTGAAGATACTTTACCTTTAGCGAATCTATCGTCGATATGAGCAGTAAATAATAAGGTTTCTAAACCACGTTCACGATAATTATACGAAGATTGTAATAAGTGGGTCGATTTACCGGCATTCATGGTGGAATAATAAAAATATAGTTGTGCCATCGCTAATTTTATACCTGAGTTATGGTTACTAGAAACCGTTAATTATTGATTAATAACTTGTTGGATCTGCGGTTTTGTTGCTTGCACCTAAGGTGTTTAACAAATTCGTTAATAGACTACTGGCGCCAAATCGAAAGTTCGCTTTAGTTGCCCAGTCAGCACCGAGAATATCATTAGCTAAATCAAGGTAAACTTTCGCATCTTCAGCATTTTTAACGCCACCCGCTGGCTTAAAACCAACCTGAGTGTTTTTGTCTTTGATCACCCTTAACATTAGCTCTGCTGATTTTGGCGTTGCATTAACTGCTACTTTACCCGTTGAAGTTTTGATAAAGTCAGCACCTGCAGCAATGCAAATTTCGCTGGCTTGGGTGATAAGTTGATCAGTTTTAAGTTCACCGGTTTCAATAATAACTTTCAGCTGTACATGGCTTGGACACGCTTTTTTACATGCATTTACTAATTCAAACCCTACTGTGTCATTACCATCGATTAAGGCTCGATAAGGAAAAACAACGTCAACTTCATCTGCACCGTAAGCAACTGCTGCTTTAGTTTCTGCGACAGCAATATCGATATCATCATTACCGTGTGGGAAGTTAGTAACAGTAGCAATTTTGATCTCAGGCGTACCTTGCGCTGCTAGTGTTTTTTTCGCTAGCGGTATAAAGCGAGGAAAAATACAGATGGCGGCAGTATTACCGCAAGGTGATTTAGCATTTGAGCACAGTTGAATGATATCTTCGGCACTTTCAGTGTCGGTTAAGCTCGTTAAGTCCATCATATGAAGTGCACGTTGTGCGTAGTTTTCTAAGGTACTCATGATATGCCTCGTATATTTAAAAATGCTATTTAGAAAAATTTAAAAAAAACCCAGTGCAGATGACTAGGCTTTAGATAGTTAGAATGCGCTATAAGTTACAAGCTAACAAATACGCCAGCAATGGCAGCACTCATTAAGTTGGCCATAGTGGCAGCCATCATCGCTTTCATGCCTAAGCGTGCAATATCAGGGCGACGGTTAGGCGCCATTGAGCCGATACCACCTAGTAAAATTGCGATTGAAGATAAGTTAGCAAAACCACATAAAGCAAAAGTGACAATAGCTTGTGTCGCAGGAGATAAAGTATCTTTAATTTCAACAAAGTTTACATAAGCAAAAAATTCATTGACGACAATTTTTTGACCAATAAAGCTACCCGCTTGCAACATTTCTTCAAAAGGCACGCCAATAAGAAAGGCAAAAGGAGCGAAAATATAGCCAAGCATCCATTCGATGGTAATGCCTTCGTAACCTAATAAATTGCCTACACCTGATACCATTGAGTTTAATAAAGCGATTATGGCAATAAAAGCCAGTAGCATAGCACCAACGTTGACCGCTAATTTTAAACCTGACGCAGCACCTGTAGCTGCAGCGTCAATAACATTAGCAGGTTTATCAGCTTGGTCCATTTCTACATCAGTGTAATCATCATTAATATCTTCGGTTTCAGGTAGTAGTAACTTTGCCATTAATAAGCCACCTGGTGCGGCCATAAATGATGCCGCAATTAAGTATTCAAGCTTTACACCTAAACCGGCATAACCGGCGAGTATAGAACCTGCTACGGATGCTAATCCCCCAACCATAATGGCAAAAAGTTCAGATTGACTCATTTTTGCAATATAAGGGCGGATAACTAAGGGCGCTTCAGTTTGGCCGACAAATATATTTGCCGTTGCTGATAAAGATTCAGGTTTTGATGTTTTTAATAACTTTTGCAGACCACCACCGATAATTTTTACTACCCATTGCATAATACCTAGGTAATAAAGCACTGCGATGAGTGATGAAAAGAAAATGATAACTGGCAGCACACGAATAGCAAAAACAAAACCAACACCATTTTCGAACATGGCATCAGTACCTAAACCACCAAATAGGAAGCTAATTCCTGCTTGTGCGCTATCAATAACCTGCTGTACGCCATTTGTTACTGAGCCTAATACATCTTTTCCAAAAGGTACATAAAGGACAAATGCACCAAGTAAAATTTGTAATGAAAAAGCAAACCCTACGGTTCGCCAATTAATTGCTTTGCGATCTTTTGATAGAAAGAACGCCAATGCTAATAGCGCGAAAATGCCAATGACACCTCGAAGTGCACTTAATTCCATATTTACCTCATAAATTACTTGTTATCGTTATTATTGTTATTATTTTGATCTCTATCGTTAATTAACGCTCAACACGTCTGTGCATTAGTTGACGAATTTTTGCTTTTAGCATCTCTATGGCCATTCTGTTTTTACCACCACGCGTGACTACAATATCAGCAAATACTTTATTAGGTTCAATGTATTGGTGATACATAGGTCTAACCGTTGTTAAATATTGATCTGTAATGGATTCTACACTACGAGAACGTTCTATAGTGTCTCGGTTAATTCTGCGGACAAGACAAATATCGAGTGGAGTATCAATATAAATTTTAATATCAAATTTATCGCGTAACTCTTTATTAGAAAATAATAAAATGCCTTCCACTAAAATAATCGGAGTTGGTGATAAATGCTGAGTTTCACTTAAACGGGTATGGGTTTTATAACAGTAAGTCGGTATGTCGACTTCGTTGCCAGCTGTTAATTGCGTTAAATGTTCCGACAATAAACTATGTTCAAATGCACTAGGGTGATCGTAATTGGTTTTAATACGTTCTTCCATCGAAAGATGGGATTGACTCTTGTAGTATGAATCTTCTTTGATAATAACAATACCGCTTGCGCCAAGTTCAGGAAGCAGTTCGTCGTAAATGGTTTGCGCAAAAAGTGATTTGCCAGATGCCGAAGCACCGGTTACCGCAATAATCGTCGGTTTAATGGTTTGCAAAACAGAGAGCCTTAAAAATATGATTAACAAAAGGGTTAGATAATTATTATAGCGACATTATCGCGCACATATTATGGACTAATTAGCCTGAATTTCATTAAAATTTAGACAAAATGACTTTATCTACCTTAAATATTTACAAAATATCAGTTGTCTATAATTAATTGCTTGGTAAAGTACCACATGTTGACCATTTGGTCATGAAATTTATCATTATAAACGAGGATAAATTTGAAAAATTTGTTAAAATGCTTTGATATAAATACAGGATATAAAAATGGCAAGAGTAATAGTTTTAGTAATCGACGGTTTTGGCATTGGTCATGCACCTGATGCAGCAGACTTTGGCGATGTCAGTGCCAATACTTTTGCTAATTTGGCAAAACATTTCTATCAGCACGAAAAGCGAGAAATTAATTTAACTAACTTGGCTAAAATGGGTTTGGTACAAGCCGCGTTTGAAGCAGGTAAGTCAAGCTTTCCAATTGTCGAACAAGCGCCAGAGCAAGGTGCCTATGGCTATGCTGCTGAAATAAGCACAGGCAAAGATACGCCAAGTGGTCATTGGGAAATGATGGGCGTACCTGTACTATTTGATTGGGGATACTTTCCAAAACAAGGTCATGCTTTTCCAGCACAATTAATTGAAAAAATTAATCAGGCGACTGGCTATGATGGTATTCTGGGGGATTGTCATGCTTCAGGTACTGATATTATTAATAAACTTGGTCAAGAGCACATCAAAACAGGCCTACCTATTTGTTATACCTCTGCTGATAGTGTTTTTCAAGTTGCAGCCCATGAAGAACATTTTGGCCTAGATAATCTTTATAAATATTGTGAAACCGTGCGAGAATTGCTTGGTGATATGAACATAGGTCGTGTTATTGCTCGGCCGTTTATTGGCGATAATCCTGATAATTTTACCCGTACCGGTAATCGTCGTGACTATTCTATTTTGCCGCCAGCGCCAACAGTATTAGATGTTTTTACGCAAGCAGGGGGTCATGTTATCAGTGTCGGTAAAATTGCAGATATATATGCACATCAAGGTATTAGTGAAAAAACTAAGGCTACAGGCATAGATGCTTTACTCGATGCAACCATTACACATATCAATAGCGCACAAGACAATAGTCTTATTTTTACCAATTTAGTCAACTTTGACCAAGACTATGGCCACCGTCGAGACCCTGTCGGTTATGCCTTAGCACTCGAAAATTTCGATCAGCGTCTACCTGAAGTCGTTGCTGCAATGAATGACGATGATGTTTTATTTTTAACCGCAGATCACGGCTGTGACCCAACTTGGCATGGTAATGACCATACTCGGGAATATGTACCGGTTGTAGCATTTCATAAACAGGCACGATCTGTTAATATCGGTGAACGAAATACCTTCGCCGATATTGGTCAAACTATTGCTGATTTATTTAAATTGGAAAAAATGCCTTACGGCACCAGCTTCCTCAAAGATCTTGACCTATAAAGAGAAAAATAACCAACAAGTTAATGCTAGGCATAATTGTGCGTTAATTTAAGTAAGTTTAGTTAAAGAAGATTCAACACAAAACATAAACAGTTCTTGGGAGAGTACTTAATGAATGTTTTTAAAAAAACGTCGCTTGCACTTAGTGTCAATGCGGCAATTTTTGCCTCGATTGCTGGCATTTCAGGCTCAGTAATGGCAGAAGAAAATGCTGATAAAGTTGTTGGCATTGAGGTTATCGAAGTTACTGCACGTAAGCGAACAGAGAATGTTAAAGACGTTCCTATTTCAGTTTCTGCGTTAACACCGAAAAAATTAGAGGTATTGGGTTCATCAGGCATGGATGTCAGAGCTTTATCGGCGAAAGTACCGAGCCTATTGATAGAGTCATCTTTTGGCCGAACTTTTCCACGCTTTTATGTTCGTGGTTTAGGTAATACTGATTTCGATTTACTTGCATCTCAACCTGTTTCTCTTATCTATGATGATGTGGTTTTAGAAAATGCCTTAACTAAAGGTATGCCGATGTTTGATATAGAGCGCGTAGAAGTTTTACGTGGTCCACAAGGAACATTATTTGGCCGTAATACACCAGCGGGTATTGTTAAGGTTCAATCAAAAAAACCAACACAAGATTTTGATGCCACCATCTCTGGTTCATATGGTAGCTTTGGTTCAACTGATTTTCGTGTTGCTGTTGGTGGTGGCTTAAGTGATACCGTCTCAGCACGGGTTGCTTTATTGCAGCAAGATCGTGATGACTGGATCGACAACAAAGCACCAGGTTTTGAGCAAAAAGATCAATTAGGTGGTTACAGCGAAACAGCAGGTCGCTTGCAATTATTGTGGGAGCCAAATGACGATTTTTCAGCGTTATTTAATTACCACTTTAGAGATGCAGAAGCTGATGCTCGAGTATTTAGAGCAAACATTATCAAGCCTGGTACTAATGATTTAGTTGATAATTTTGATCGTGCAACTGTTTATCATGATGCCGCTTCTCGTAATAACCAAACGGTTGATATGAAAGGTGCAAGCTTGAAAATTGAATACGATTTTGGTGACTATACGTTAACGTCAATTACCGGTCATGAATCAGCAGAAATGTTCTCAGTAGGTGATATTGATGGTGGTTATGGTGCAGGGGCTGATAGTGGTCCAGTTTTTATTCCTTTCCCTTCTGAAACTGGCGCCAAAATGCCAGATCATGCGCAATCAACACAAGAAATACGCATTGCTAGCAATGACTTAGGTGCCTTTGATTATCAATTTGGTTTTTTCTTGTTTGATGAAGACTTAACGATTAACAATTTAAGTTTTGATACTTTTTCCAATGGCGCACCGAATGGCCTAGCTATTCAAAAAATGGAAACGTCAGCGTGGGCAATTTTTGCGTCACTTGATTATGAAATATCAGACAAGCTAAGTATTAATGGTGGTTTACGTTATTCAGATGATGAGCGTAAATGGGACGGCGAATTAGTTCAATCTCCATTTGGTGCTCCTGGCTTTAAAGAGAGTAATGATGTTGAAGATTCACAAGTTAGTGGTGACTTCAGTGTATCTTACGTACTGAATGATGAAACGAATATTTATGCGCGTATAGCTCGCGGCTACCGTGCCCCGAGTATCCAAGGTCGTAGCTTATTATTCTCTGAAAGTTCTACTACAGCAGATTCTGAAACAGTTGATTCAATTGAAACGGGTTTTAAATCAGTATTTGCTGAAAATACTGCACGTGTCGACGGCTCAATTTATTACTTTAAAGTCAGTGATCAACAATTAACGGCTGTTGGTGGTGCGGGTAATGTTGCTAGCTTAATTAATGCTGATAAATCTGTTGGTTACGGTTTTGAACTTGACTCTGAGTATTTTGTTACTGCTGACTTTGTTGTTGCAGCTAGCGTAAGTTATAACCATACAGAGTTAAAAGATAGTACTGTTGCTGTGCCAGGTTGTGGCGGTGGCTGTACAGTAACTGATCCATTAAATTCAGATGGTTTAGCGCTTATTGATGGTAATTCTTTACCACAATCACCTGAGTGGATCAGCAATATCAGTGCACGCTGGACGAAAGAAATCGGTGATGGTGAATTATATGTATATACTGATTGGTCTTATCGCAGCGAAGTTAACTTTTTCTTATATGAATCTGTCGAGTTTAAAGGCGATGCATTATTAGAAGGTGGTGTTCGTGTTGGTTATGAATGGTATACCGATGGTGCAGAATACGAAGTGGCTTTATTTGGTCGTAATATTACCGATGAAGAGCAACTTACTGGTGCAATCGACTTTAACAATTTAACTGGCTACACAAACGAACCACGTTTTTGGGGGATTGAGTTTAAAGCTAATTTCTATTAGGCAATAACTCATAAAGTTGATATTAAAAAGCCGGTTATCAAATTGATAACCGGCTTTTTTTAATATTAGCGCTTAGTCACCCTAACTAAGTGTTTAACTCATTACGGTAACGCTATGACATTCTACTGTTAACTGCATTGGCCAATACGTCCAATATCTCTTCACTGGTGTCTAAATTAATACACGCATCAGTAATACTTTGACCGTAAGTTAAAGGTTGATCTGCAAGCACTTTCTGATTTCCTGCGACTAAAAAGCTTTCGATCATTACACCAAATACAGATTGATTACCTTGTTGAATTTGTTCAGCTAATGAGCGTGCAACGTCTATTTGTTTATTATGATCTTTATAGCTGTTGCCATGGCTGCAATCAATCATGACTTTATCTGTTAAGCCAGCCTTAGCTAGGGTTTTTCCTGTCGCTTCAATGTCACTTTGATGATAATTAGGTGTTTTACCGCCACGTAAAATAACATGAGCGAAAGGGTTGCCATGCGTTTGGTAGATACACATTTGGCCACTTTTGTCCGGAGAGTAGAGTACATGAGGTACGCTAGAAGCTTTTATCGCATCAACCGCTATTTGAACATTGCCATCTGTGCCATTTTTAAAACCAACCGGGCATGAAAGGGCTGAAGCAAGCTCTCTGTGCACTTGGCTTTCAGTCGTACGCGCACCAATTGCACCCCAGCTGATCAAATCAGAGATATATTGCCCAGTCACCATATCTAAAAATTCAGTGCCGGCAGGTAAACCTAATTCATTTATTTTCATCAATAAGTTGCGTGCTAGGTTTAAACCTTTTGCAACGTGAAATGATTTGTCTAAATCTGGATCGCTGATCAAGCCTTTCCAACCTACGGTTGTACGTGGCTTTTCGAAGTAAACACGCATAACAATCAATAATTGTTCAGCATATTTTTCATGTAGAGCTTTTAGTTTTTCTGCGTAGTCAATCGCAGCTTCAGTATCATGGATAGAGCAAGGTCCGATAATAACAAGTAAACGTTTATCTTCACCTGTTATAATTGCTTCGATATCCTGGCGACTTTTGATGATAAAATCAGCTGTTTTATCATCCAGTGGAATTTGCTGGGCAAGTTCAGCAGGTGAAACTAAGTTTTCAATTAACGTGGTTCTAAATTCATCAGTTTTTATGGTCATGTGCTATCAAATGCTTGTTAGCCTGCATATCGACATGCAGCGCAATAATAATATCGCGCTAACATAACGAATATAGCCAATTAAGTGAACCGCTTTCTAAGTTTTTATGTAACTTATTTGTTATAAGTTAATATTTATAGCGCTGAAGGCCAGTTTCCGATAATATTTTTGCGGTTATTTCTTCAACAGAAAGTTTAGTGGTATTGAGAAACGGAATTTTTTCTTGTTTGTATAGTTTTTCAACTTCTCGTACTTCCATTCGACATTGTCGTGCTGATGAGTACTTGGTATTAGCCATCCTACCGTCACGTATATCAACTAATCGCTCAGCATCAATGGTGAGACCAAAAATTTTCTTTTTATGCATTTTTAAAAATGGCGGCAATTTAAGTTCGTCCATATCATCATCAGTAAAAGGGTAATTGGCCGCTTTTATACCGTATTGTAGAGCTAAATACAGTGATGTTGGTGTTTTACCTGAGCGTGATACGCCAACAAGTATGACATCGGCATGCTCATAGTTGGTGACATTTGAGCCGTCATCATTGGCGAGAGAGTAGTTAACTGCATCGATACGATAATCGTAACTGTTTTCATGAATACTATGAGTTCTATGTGCTTTAGGTTTTGCCTGAATACCGAGTTTTTCTTCAAGCGGAGCAACAAAATGTTCAAGGAAGTTATAAATAATGCCATCACAGCTATCAATGATCTCACGAATGTCAGGGTTAACAAAAGTATGAAAAACCAACGGTGGCACACCTGTTCGCTTTGCTGCTTTATTGATCCGCGCACATGCTTCTAGCGCTTTTTCTTTTGTTTCAACAAATGAAATCGTATCGTGTTCAAATTCTATGGGGAAAAGTGATAATAATGCATGACCGAAAACTTCAGAAGTTATCGCCGTGCCATCAGAAATATAAAAAGCTGCTCGCATGATAAAACCCATTATTTATTTTTGTTGTTGATAATGAAAACTTTTAATTAGTGCTTTAGTTTCAAAGTTAGCAGTGTAAAATGTCTGCAGCATGAAATACACTGTTTAATGAAACTTGTCTGATAAAAGTTTTAAGAAAGATATTTGTAGTTGGCTTTGCTAACTAATATCGAGATAGTTTTCTTAAATTTTATTATGTCCAGTGGAGATGTTGTCGTGCAAGAATACGTACTTTGGTATGAAGATTTAGGAATGAATGATGTTGATCGTGTAGGCGGTAAAAATGCATCATTGGGTGAAATGATTTCAAATCTTTCAAATGTCGGCGTGCAAGTACCAGGTGGTTTTGCAACTACCTCATTTGCTTTTAATGAATTTCTAGAACAAAGTGGTCTGAACGATAAAATTTATCAATTATTAGATAACTTAGATGTAAGTGATGTTAATGCCTTAGCTGAATCAGGCAATAAAATTCGTCAATGGGTTATTGATACGCCATTCTTACCTGACATGCAAAAAGATATTGAGCAAGCTTACGCGAAACTCGCCGGCGGCTTTGCTGATGATGCTTCATTTGCTGTTCGCTCATCTGCAACAGCAGAAGATATGCCAGATGCTTCTTTTGCTGGCCAACAAGAAACCTTCCTAAATGTACGTGGCTTAGACGCGGTGATGATCGCGATTAAACATGTTTTTGCTTCTTTGTTTAACGACAGAGCTATTTCTTACCGCGTACATCAAGGTTATGATCATCGGGGGGTTGCGCTTTCAGCAGGCATTCAACGTATGGTGCGTAGTGATATTTCTGCTAGCGGCGTCATGTTTTCTATAGATACCGAGTCAGGCTTTGAAGATGTTGTTTTTATTACCTCTAGTTACGGCTTAGGTGAAATGGTGGTGCAAGGGGCGGTAAATCCAGATGAGTTTTACGTTCACAAACCTACTTTAGCAAGTGGCAAACCTGCTGTTGTACGTCGCAATATTGGTAGTAAAGCCATTAAAATGATTTATGCTCAATGTCCTGAAACCAAGCAAGAGCATGGCAAGCAAGTTGAAATTGTCGATATTGAACAAGCACAGTCTGATACTTTCTCTTTAACCGATCAAGAAGTTGAAGAGTTAGCTAAACAGGCCGTGATCATTGAAAAGCACTATGGTCGTGCTATGGACATTGAATGGGCTAAAGATGGTCTAGATGGCAAATTGTATATTGTACAAGCGCGTCCAGAAACAGTAAAAAGCCGTGAAAATGCTAATGTAATGGAGCAATTTCAATTAAAGGCAACAGCAGACATTATTTGTGAAGGTCGCTCGATTGGTCATAAAATAGGTAGTGGTGAAGCAAAAGTTTTATCATCATTAGCTGAAATGGATAAGATTTTACCTGGTGATGTATTAGTCACCGACATGACAGACCCTGATTGGGAACCCATCATGAAGCGTGCGTCTGCTATTGTGACTAATCGTGGGGGGCGCACATGTCATGCTGCGATTATTGCCCGTGAAATGGGTATTCCTGCCGTTGTTGGCTGTGGTGATGCTACGAGTAAAATTGCCACGGGTGATGAAGTTACTGTTTCGTGTGCCGAAGGTGATACTGGCTTTATCTATCAAGGCAAGCTTGATTTTACCGTGACCACTTCTGAAGTGTCTTCAATGCCTGATTTACCGTTAAAAATAATGATGAATGTTGGTAACCCGGATCGTGCCTTTGCTTTTGCTCGCTTACCACATGCAGGTATTGGTTTAGCGCGTCTTGAATTTATTATTAATAAAATGATCGGCGTTCATCCTAAAGCGCTATTAAACTTTGATGAGCAATCTGCTGATCTTCAAGATGAAATCCGCGATATTATTGCGGGTTATGAAAGCCCAGTTGAGTTTTATATCGCTAAGCTTACCGAAGGTATTTCAACATTAGCTGCCGCTTATTCGCCGGAAAAAGTTATTGTGCGTATGTCTGATTTTAAATCAAATGAATATGCTAATTTAGTGGGTGGGGAACACTTCGAGCCTGAAGAAGAGAATCCAATGATTGGCTATCGTGGCGCCTCTCGTTATATCTCGAAAGATTTCAGAGATTGTTTTGCTCTTGAGTGTGAAGCGATTAAACGTGTTCGCAATGACATGGGCATGACGCATGTTGAAATCATGATCCCATTTGTTCGTACACTTGAAGAAGCATCTCAGGTTATTGATATTCTTGCTGAAAATGGTTTGAAGCGTGGAGAGAACGGTTTACGTGTTATTATGATGTGTGAACTGCCATCTAATGCTTTACTAGCCGATCAGTTTCTCGACTATTTTGATGGTTTTTCCATTGGCTCTAATGATTTAACACAGCTAACCTTAGGTTTAGATCGTGATTCTGGTTTAGTGGCACATTTATTTGATGAGCGCGATCCTGCCATTAAAATATTGCTCGAAATGGCAATTAAAGCCTGTAAGGCGCGTGGAAAATACGTTGGTATTTGTGGTCAAGGGCCTTCAGATCACGAAGACTTTGCTGCATGGTTGGTTGATAAGGGCATTGAAAGTCTCTCACTTAATCCTGATACCGTATTACCAACTTGGTTGTATTTAGCGGAGCAACACAGTAAAAATTAATCGTTAGCTTTGTTTAGCTTCGTTTAGATTCGTTTAGCTTTTCGATTAAGCAGCCTAGGTGTTTATTAACAAAGTGTAATAAACCACCTAGGCTTTTTTATGACCAAAAATACGCTAGGCCCTTTTTTGTTAAGTGTCATCCCCGCGGGTTCTATTGACCTTGCCTAGCGAAGATCTCGCTGATGTTTATTATTGTTAATTACATAACAATAGATAAAAATAAGTGCTAATTTATGCCTGCTTAAGGCGAGTGAAACTCGCATTTTGCCTTGGTTTGGGTATATAATATTGGCCACTTTATGCTGTTTAAGAATTGTTATTCATGTTACCTCGCCTAAGTCCTCAAGAGTTAGTTTCTCCTTTATATCAAGAGTTTGCCAAAGTTTTAGCAACTAAGGATTTTACTGGCGATATTAATTTTCAATACGGTGCACGTTTAGCGCATGCGACTGACAACAGTATTTATCAACAACTACCGCAATTGGTTCTGCATCCCCGCAGTAAACAAGATATTCAAATAATAACGGCGCTCGGCAGTGAAGCGCACTTTAATGAAATAAAGTTCAGTGCTCGTGGAGGCGGCACGGGTACTAATGGTCAAAGCTTGACGCCCGGTATCGTGGTCGATTTATCAAAATATATGAACCGGATATTAGAGATTAATGTTGAAGAAAACTGGGTTCGAGTTGAAGCAGGGGTAGTGAAAGATCAGTTGAATGATTATTTAAAACCTTTTGGTTTTTTCTTTTCTCCAGATTTATCGACCAGTAACCGTGCCACCATCGGCGGTATGATCAATACCGATGCTTCTGGGCAAGGCTCTTTAGTTTACGGTAAAACCTCTGATCATGTTTTAGCGCTTGAGAGTGTATTAGCTAATGGTGAATTACTTTCGACATCACCCATGTCAATCGCTGCAGCAGAGACTATTGCAGCACAAGACACCACTATAGCTAAATTGATGCGACAAGTACTAAGCTCTTGTCGTGATAATCGAGCGCTGATCCTGCAAAAGTTTCCGCGTTTAAACCGCTTTTTGACTGGCTATGATTTAGAAAATGTTTTTAATGATGACTTATCTATTGTTGATTTAAGTCGAATCATTACCGGCTCTGAAGGTTCATTGGCCTTTGTTTGTGAAGCAAAGTTAAATTTAACAGCCATTGCTAATGCTAAAACTCTGATCAATATTAAATATGACAGTTTTGATTCGGCATTACGTCACTCACCACGCTTAGTTTCAGCTAAGGCAACGTCAGTAGAAACCATTGATAGCAAAGTGCTCAACCTGGCTAAACAAGATATTGTTTGGCAGTTAGTCAGTGATATGTTGCAAGATGTTGATGGCGCTATCATGGACGGTATTAATATGGTGGAATACAACGGTGATAGCGTTGAAAGTGTTGCTGAGCAAGTCACCGCTTTATGTGCTGAACTTGATAAAGATATTGCCAATAAAACAGGAGTCATTGGTTATCAAGTTACCTCTGATTTAGCCAGTATTGCCAAACTATATACTATGCGTAAAAAAGCAGTTGGTTTATTGGGCAATACTAAGGGTAACCAAAAGCCTTTAGCATTTGCTGAAGACACCGCAGTACCCCCTGAAAACTTAGCTGATTTTATTGCCGAGTTTAGAGAATTACTTGATGGACATGGTTTGCATTATGGCATGTTTGGTCATGTTGATGCAGGTGTTTTACATGTTAGACCGGCATTAGACATGTGTGATCCAGAGCAAGAAATTTTACTCAGAAAAATTTCAGACAAGGTGGTGGCACTAACTGCAAAATATGGCGGTTTAATGTGGGGTGAACATGGCAAAGGTTATCGTAGTGAATACGGACCAGAATTTTTCGGGGCTACACTCTTTAGTGAGTTGCGTAAAATTAAAGCCGCGTTTGATCCATTGAATAAAATGAACCCAGGAAAAATATGTACACCTTTTCACTCTAGTGAAAAATTAGTTTCAGTTGATGATAAAAAGCGTGGCTTTTATGATCGCCAAATACCAATAATAGTTAAAAATTCTTTCAATTCTGCTCTTGATTGTAATGGTAACGGTTTATGTTTTAATTATGATGCCAATAGCCCTATGTGTCCTTCAAGCAAGGTTACGCGTGACCGTAGACATTCTCCGAAAGGTAGAGCAGGCTTGATGCGAGAGTGGCTACGCTTAGTTGAGGCTAAAGGTGTTGATATACTGGCTTTAGAGCAAAATATTCAACATTGGTCAGTTAAAAGGTTACTAGATAAAATAAAAAATCGCTTTAATCGCTTGTCAAACGAGCAAGTTAATGATGATTTTTCTCATGAGGTTATGGAGGCAATGCAAGGGTGTTTAGCGTGTAAAGCCTGTGCCAGTCAATGCCCGATAAAAGTTGATGTACCTGATTTTAGAGCACGCTTTATTAACCTATATCATTCACGATATTTCAGGCCATTAAAAGATCATTTAGTCGCCAATGTTGAGTTGATGACGCCTGTTATGGCAAAAGCACCTAAAATAGTTAATAGCATTTTATCATCAACTATTTACGACAAGTTATCACGGGCAAGTATCGGTTATGTAGATACCCCTTTACTGTCAGTGCCAACTTTAACGCAAAGAGCAACTGCTCATAACTTTTTGGTATTTGATCTTGAAAAGCTAAAAAAGCTTTCGGCTAGTGATCGCGCTAAGTCACTTTTGATTGTGCAAGACCCATTTACCTCATTTTATGATGCGCAAGTGGTTGAAGACTTTATGTTGTTAGCAGAAAAAATCGGCTTTCGACCGATACTTTTACCATTTAAGCCTAATGGCAAACCACAACATGTGAAAGGCTTTTTAGCCAAATTTGCTAAAACCGCTAAATCAACTGCTGACTTTTTAAATCAAATTCATCAACTTGATATGGCAATGGTGGGCTTAGATGCATCATTAGCATTGTGTTACAGAGACGAGTATAAACAAACACTTGGTCAGCATCGTGGCAATTTTGAGGTTAAGTTAGCGCATGAATGGCTAATATCGATAATCGATCAGCAAAATATCAATACAAGGGGCGATATCGCGGACTCAGATCAGAATATTGCTTATAAGTTGTTTGCACACTGTACCGAAAAAACCGCATTATCGGGTAGCGAAGGGCAGTGGCAACATATCTTTAAACATTTCGGTTTGTCTTTATCGAGTATAGCGGTCGGGTGTTGTGGTATGGCGGGTACTTATGGTCATGAAAAAGTGAATTTAGCTAATTCGAAAGCACTTTATGAAATGAGTTGGCAGGAAAAAATTGCGAATTTGGCAACAGAGCAAATATTAGTTACGGGTTATTCTTGTCGTAGTCAAATTAAACGTTTAGATAACAGAGTCACACAGCATCCAGTTCAAGCACTCTTAAAGGCACTCTAGTTATTATATAGAATCAATAAAAAAGCACCGTCAGGTGCTTTTTTACTTGTTGCATATCAGTACGTTAAGTAATGATATTTAGATGATGCCAGGTTAAGCCTTGGCTTAAGCACCTTTAGCAATAATGCTACGTGCCATTTCATCAGCAATAATGCCTGTTGGCATATTGTTAGCTGCCGCTGTTTCAAAAACAGTCATTAAAGTGTTATAAATATTCTCGACTAGCTTTGTTGCACTTTCAGCACAATAAGGTTCAGGGTAAATTTCTAAAGCAACATTGATAATACCGCCAGCGTTGATTACGTAATCAGGCGCATACAAAATTCCTTTTCCTAACAATAGTTGATCATGGCGCGATTCAGCTAATTGATTATTAGCACAACCAGCCACAATGCTTGCTTTTAATTGAGAAATTGTTTCATCATTAATGGCAGCACCGAGAGCGCATGGTGAAAATACATCAACATCTTGACTATAAATTTCGTCTAGACCAACAACCGTTGCGTCAAATTCTGTTGCAGCTTTATCTAGCGTAGCTTGATTGATATCAGTTACGATCAATTCAGCACCAGCAGCATGTAATTTTTCACATAAAGCGTAACCAACACTACCTAGACCCTGCACAGCAACTTTAATACCTGATAAGTCATCTTTTTTTAGCTTAAATTTGACGGCAGCTTTTATGCCTAAAAATGTACCTAACGCAGTAAAGGGGCCAGGATTACCACTTTTACCTTCAAGTCCAGATACAAAAGCCGTGTTTTGGTTAACAATAGCCATATCGCCGGTGGTGATATTGACATCTTCCGCAGTGTGATAACGACCATTTAAATTATTAACAGCCTGACCAAAAGCTTTAAATAACGCTTCTGATTTTAGCTTTTTAGGATCGCCAATAATTACGCCTTTACCGCCACCTAGCTTTAAACCAGCCATGGCATTTTTGTAAGTCATGCCTTTTGATAAACGTAAAACATCTTTTAAAGCTGCTTCATCACTTACATAATCCCAAAAGCGACAACCGCCAGCTGCTGGACCTAATGCCGTACTATGTACTGCAATGATGGCTTTTAGCCCTGAAGCTTCGTCACTGCAATAAACAACTTGCTCGTGGTTGTCAAAATCTACTAAATCGAAAACGGACACTATCGTAATCTCCAATGATTTTAGAAATAGCTCAATGATAAATTTTTCTTGAACTAAGGTTGTAATAATTCGCTGCGCACAATACCATTTAGGTAAGGGCTTCGCTAGTGAAGCTATAAATAAATTTGAATTTTGCTGTGAATTAATTCATACAAACTTTCCATTGTTAACATCCCATTACAATCATTAACAAAAAGACCATAAATATGACTGATAAACTAGAAATGACTGAAGAACAAAAACAAGCATGGATACGCGAACAATACCTCAAAGCAACTAAATACCTTGCTGAGAAAGGTTTAGTCACCCAGAGCGTTGCAGAGACGGAAAGTCGCTATTTAGTACCAGTTATGGCGTTATGGAAAATTAATCTATTGGATAAAACTAAAGTATGGGTGGTATCGGGAGATTTACCGACAGATCATATTGTTTTAGACAAAGGTGAAACAGCACGTGATGTTGTTAGACATTTCTCTTTTAAATGGCAACTACAGGCAGAAAACCTTTTGCGCTTGGATGACCAAGAACAAAAGCAATTTGCTGAGTTTTTGATCACGCGAGCGGACGGGCTTTATCAACTTTATGATAAAGACGAACTTTGGCAAGCAGAAAAATAAAAAAATTTACCATAAGATTAGGTATTAGTGGCTTAAGTAATACTTAGCCACACTAACTTCGCTTAATGGGCAGGTCATTTTCTGTTTTGGCATGCCCGCTTCCATAAATACCGAGCCTGAGCTATTAAAGTTCAATTTTTTAAAATAATCAGTCGCGTCCAAAGGGCTATAAATAAAGATTTCTTTTAAGTCCATTTCTCGTGCAATGTTAAATAATGTTCGTAAAATAGCTTTATCGACCCGATCTTTACGGCAGTACTTCAATACCGCGATACGGCTAATTTCCCCACTTGAGAGAATACGCCCTGTACCTATCGGCTCTTGCGTTTTATCATGGCAAGCTAAAACATGACAAGCAAAGCGGTCTTTACGATCAAATTCAATATGTTTTGGAATACGCCACTCGCAAACAAAAACTTGTTCTCTAACATTTTTTAATAGGGGAGCTGCCTGCTCCCATTTAACGCGACTAACTGTGTATGACATTTATTTTATTCTATATACCAATAACCCTTATTTAAAACACTAGTTAACAATTGGGTGTTTTTCAAACAACTATTAAAGCTTTTTACTTGGTTTGTCGTTAAAGGCGATTGTTCGGCTAATAATTCAGCTAATGGTAAGCTTTGTTTATCAATTGGAAAACTATCGCCATTGAGAAATAAGGTTATTTCTGCTTCAGAAGTAATGGCTGCTTTTAAGCCCGATACTGGCATAAATAGTATTTCGGGTTCAGATAAAATATCAGCAAGTTTGTCGGCATCTATCTCATTGACCGGCATGAGCAATTCTAATGCATGATGACTTTGCGTTAAGTATTGACCAATAAATTGCTCAAATAATGCAGTATCCTCTAACTGCTCTAGCATAAAAGCTTTCAATTGCTGTTGATCAGCTTTACTGATCAAAGTACTCGAATCCGTTACTTTGCGTGCCGTATCACTAAAGCGCAGCTCACCTAAGTTATTATCAATTAATTTATCAGCAAAGCTTGACCATAGCTCTTGACTTGAAGGCGCTTGAAATCCAATAGAAAAATTAACTGAGTTCTCTATTGATACGCCATTGTGAGGGTGATTTGGCGGAATATACAGTAAATCACCTGCTTCAGTTATTTCATCAATCAAGGGTTCAAATGCGGATACTTGCTTTAGATCAGGGTGGGGGAGCAATGTTGATAATGCTTTATTAGGGGCACCAACTTGCCATCTTCTTTTTCCACTGCCTTGAATAATAAAAACATCGTATTGGTCTAAATGTGGGCCAACACCACCGTTAGGTGTTGAAAAGCTAACCATGACATCATCAATTCGCCATCTAGGTATAAAAGCAAACGGCTGCAATAAACTATTGGTTGGACGTGACCAATTATTCACTGCTTGTACCAGTAATGTCCAATTTTCCTCACCATATTGAGAAAAGTCTTCAAAAGGGCCGTGATCTACTTGCCAATTTCCCTTGTTATCCACGCTAACAATACGCGACTCTATTTCGGCTTCCATTGCCAAACCAGCGAGTTCATCAGCGGGAATAGTATCTTCGAAGTTTTTAAAAGCTTGCTTAATTAACAGTGGTTTTTTTTGCCAATATTCTGCAAGAAATTTTTCAGGGCTTAATTCACCCCAATTTAGTGCTGCTATAGTCATTTTTTTACCTTATGATGTCGTCATTTTCTATATAGTTGATATGACGAGTGATTGGTACTTACTTCATCTTACTGAGAATACAGAAAGTAAAAAGGGAGCCATTACGGATCCCTTTTTAATCATTATAAAACTGAATTGCTAGTCAATAACTAGTCTAGTTCATTAATAAATGAAACGGCACGGCCGATATAAGAAGCAGGTGTCATTTCACAAAGTTGTGCTTTTGCCGCTTCAGGTAATGCTAAAGTCATGATGAACTCGCGCATTGAATCGCCATTTACACGCTTGCCACGGGTTAATTCTTTTAATTTCTCGTATGGTTTTTCAATGCCGTAACGACGCATGACTGTTTGGATCGGCTCAGCAAGCACTTCCCAGTTGGCATCAAGTTCAGCAGCTAGATTCGCTTCGTTTACTTCTAACTTACTGATCCCTTTACGTGTTGCTTGGTATGCGATCAAGGCGTGAGCAAAGCCAACACCTAAATTACGTAAAACAGTAGAATCTGTTAAATCACGTTGCCAGCGAGAAATAGGTAACTTTTGTGCTAAATGAGTGAATAGGGCATTAGCAATACCTAAGTTACCTTCAGAGTTTTCAAAATCAATTGGGTTAACTTTATGTGGCATAGTAGAAGAGCCAATTTCACCAGCAATGGTTTTTTGCTTGAAGTGACCTAGGGCAATATAGCCCCAAACATCACGGTCAAAATCGATTAAAATAGTATTGAAGCGAGCAATCGCATCAAATAGTTCAGCTATATAATCATGTGGTTCAATTTGCGTAGTAAAGGCGTTGAAACTTAGACCTAATGAGTTAACAAACTCATGAGCAAAGTTTTGCCATTCTACTTCAGGATATGCCGATAAATGTGCGTTATAGTTGCCAACAGCGCCATTGATTTTACCTAAGATTTCTACTTGGGCAATTTGCTGACGTTGACGTCGTAAACGAATATAAACATTGGCCATTTCTTTACCAAGTGTACTTGGAGAAGCTGGTTGACCATGGGTACGACACATCATAGGAATATCTTTATATTCTACTGCCAGAGCTTTGATATCGTTAAGAATGTCATCAATCATTGGCATTAACACATGATCACGACAATCAGATAACATTAAGCCATGTGAAAGGTTGTTAATATCTTCAGAGGTGCACGCAAAATGTATGAATTCTGTAATCGCATTTAACTCAGCATTATCAGCAATTTTTTCTTTTAGAAAATACTCTACTGCTTTGACATCATGGTTAGTTGTAGCTTCAATATCTTTGATTGCTTGTGCATCAGCTTCTGAAAAATCAGCAACTATAGCATCTAATAACGCATTGGCTTGCGTAGAAAATGCTGGAACTTCATTAATTTCGGCAGTTGCGGCTAATTTTTGTAACCAACGTACTTCAACTGTTACACGGTATTTGATTAAGCCAAATTCGCTGAAAATAGGGCGCAATGATTTAACTTTACTGCCATAACGACCGTCAACTGGCGATATTGCAGTTAATGCTGAAAGTTCCATAGTAATTTCCTGAAGTTAGATTTAAATTTCTTTAAGTAATTGTTGAGCACACGCGACAATCTTTGCGCGGCCAAATAAAATATTTCTGCGTTTGCCGCCAACTTGTCGCCAAAGTACGCTTGAGCGAATTCCGGCTAATAATAAAGCACGAATTTTGTGTTGATTACTTTGTTGTTTAAGTAAAGCTGGTTCACCGGCAACTTGAATTGGTGTGCCAATAGGGCTGAGTAAGTCACTGTAAATACTCGCTAAGCTAGCAATAAGGGTGTCACTGGTAATATCGTAATGGGCAAGCTGACGTTGGCTTTGTTCAATGCGCTCACCTAGCAGTGATAATTGATTTTTTTTGCTTGCTAAACGGCGTTCAAGTCCTAATAAACTAACCACATAACGGGTTAACTCAGGATCTTTTTCTTTGGTTTGATTGCCTAACTGCTCAATTAATGTGTTTAGGCCTAATTTTAAATGTACCAGTTCGTGACTGTAAACATCTAATATACTCTCTGGAGAAGTCACCATAATACTATTGAGCATAACGCCAAGATCAGATTCATCTATTGAGCCCGTTCGAGCAACTTGTTGCACTAAAGCTGAAGCTTGGCAAACTGCAGCCATGGTAATAGTTTGTTTTTCTAAATTATTCATGTTTGCCTTATGTTAGCGAATCAGGGAGTTGATAATACCGCCACCTAGGCAAACATTATCTTGATAAAATACCACAGACTGTCCGGGTGTAACCGAACTTTGCGGCTCAGTGAACATCACTAAATATTCTCCGTTTGCCATCGGCGATAAATTACAAGCAACATCTTCTTGTCGATAACGGGTTTTTACCGTACAAGCTATTGGTGCTGTGAGTTCAATACGATCAACTAAATGTAATTGATTGGCCACTAAACCTTTAGAAAATAAGCGAGGGTGATTATGGCCCTGACCAACAATTAATACGTTACGCTTGAGATCTTTATCTACGACATACCATGGCGCTTCACCTGCATTGGCAAGACCGCCAATACGTAACCCTTTACGTTGTCCTAAAGTGTGGTACATCAAACCATCATGTTCACCAATGGCTTCACCTTCTGGGGTTTCAATAACACCGGGTTGTGCCGGTAAATATTTGCCGAGAAAATCTTTAAATTTACGTTCACCGATAAAACAAATGCCGGTACTGTCTTTTTTGTTATGAGTGACTAGGTCAGCTTTTTCAGCAATAGCTCTGACTTCAGGTTTTTCAATATTTCCGACAGGAAAAAGTGTTTTACCAACTTGTTCATGACTTAGGGTGTAGAGAAAGTAGCTTTGATCTTTATTACAGTCTAGCCCTCGGTGCATTTGCCATTTACCATCGTCAAATTTGCGCTGTACATAGTGGCCAGTTGCTATGTAATCAGCACCTAAATCTTCGCAAGCAAATTCGAGAAAAGCTTTAAATTTAATTTCCTTGTTACACATAATATCAGGATTAGGTGTTCTACCTGCTTTGTACTCGGCGAGGAAGTATTCAAATACATTATCCCAGTATTCAGTGGCAAAATTTATGGTGTGGAGTTTAATGCCTAACTTTTCACAAACATTTTGTGCATCAGCTAAGTCTTCAGCGGCGGCACAATACTCGTCGTTATCATCTTCTTCCCAGTTTTTCATGAACAAGCCTTCGACTTGATAGCCTTGCTCTTGTAAAAGATAAGCAGAAACAGAAGAGTCAACACCACCCGACATACCTACAATCACTTTTGTATCTTGTGGTAATTTTTCGCTTGGCGCTATTGAGTTTAAATTTACATGTTCGTTCGAGGTCATTACAACTACATTTCAATGGAAAAAGGCGCGAAATTATAGCATGGTCATTTAGCGTGATGATAGATTAAAGATTAGATTTTAGGTGAGTTAACGGAATTTTTTTTCCGCTGAGGTAGTCTTCAATACATTCTAATACTAATGGACTACGTAACTGTGCTGACTTTGCTTTGATTTCAGCTAAGGTGAACCAGTGACAAGCGATAATTTCTTCATCTTCGGGTTGTGTCGCTAACAAGTCATCAAGTTCAATAACAAAGCAAAACCGTAAATAATAGAGGTTAATTGAGCAGCGATGATAATAGTAAATTCCGCAGAGATATGCCGGTGTTAAGGACAGTCCAGTCTCTTCTTTTAATTCTCGTTCCATCGCATGGACTAAGTTCTCAGCACTTTCTAAATGCCCCGCGGGTTGGTTATAAACAGTAACGCCATGCTCCAATTCTTCGACTAATAAAAACTTGTTTTGATAACAGACCACAGCTGCAACGGTAGTGTTTGGCTTAAATTGCTCACTACCGTGCGAGTTGGTAGAATTTTCATTGCTTATTTGGGTTTTAACACTATGTTTTAATTGTATATCAGGCATGACTTAACCGCTTATAATCACCATTGTTGATACCATCAATAGTCCATTTGCCTATGCGATAACGTATTAGCCGAAGGGTTGGAAAGCCGACATGTGCTGTCATACGTCTTACTTGCCGGTTTCTACCTTCTTGAATCGTTATTTCTAACCATGTTGTTGGAATAGCAGCACGTTCACGAATAGGGGGGGTACGTGGCCAAATGTTGGGTTCGTCAATAACACGAACTTTGGCGGGTTTTGTCATGCCGTCTTTTAATTGCACGCCTTGGCAAAGTGCATTAATGGCTACTTCAGTGACGGCCCCTTCAACTTGCGCCCAATAGGTTTTATCGGTTTTTTGACTCGGATTAGCCAGTTTATGTTGTAGTTTACCGTCATTCGTTAATAGTAATAAGCCTTCACTATCTCGGTCTAAGCGCCCAGCAGCATATACATCCTTTATATTGATGAAATCTTTTAGGGTTTGTCGGTTTTGATCATCAGTAAATTGGCTTAAAACATCAAAAGGTTTATTAAAAAGTACTATCTCTGCCTTAAAATCAACTGGTCGTACCTTTGTGGGTTTTCGCCTGTTTTTGCCTGCAAATGATTGATTTTGCTTAATTGTCACTAATTTTTGCCTTGTGGAAAATGAGCTAGCGTTAATTCACCTATTTTAATACGCTTTGAATTCCGATACTATGCGCGCGAAAAATTTTTTTATCGATAAAATGAATAGTTATTTACACTATATCAAATCAATTGATTAATTGTACAATTTAGCGCTTGAATAGCGCATGAACATTTCACGGAAAATAGTGGAGATGTTTATGCATTAAATGAAGTTGTTTGTTTATTAAAAAATAACTGAATATATCAAGATTACGAAGTGTATATGGCGTTTTAGTTTTGAGTTGAGGGTAAGGTTTCTCATCATCAATACCCTGATTTTAACGCTTTAATTTTGCTAAATGAGTAATACATTAGTGTAATTGATATAATGAATGATTATTCATTTTATCGATTAATGGCAAATCAGCAAAGGATTTTAAATGACCACAGATACATCAAAAATTATTTATACTATTACCGATGAAGCGCCAGCTTTAGCTACGCATTCTTTTTTACCTATTGTTAAAGCGTTCACAGCATCTTCTGCTATCGACGTTGAAACACGTGATATTTCATTGGCTGGTCGAATCATCGCTAATTTCCCGAAATATCTGACTGCAGAGCAAAGAATGGATGACGCTTTAGCTGAGTTAGGCGAATTGGCTAAAACACCTGAAGCAAACATCATTAAATTACCTAATATTTCTGCATCTATCCCGCAGTTACAAGCAGTAATTAAAGAGTTACAAGCAAAAGGTTATAATTTACCCAATTATCCAGAAGAGCCACAAAATGAAGCAGAAGAGTCAATTAAATTGACTTACGCTAAAGTATTAGGCTCAGCGGTAAACCCAGTATTACGTGAAGGTAACTCAGATCGCCGTGCACCTGGTTCTGTTAAGCAATATGCTCGCAACAATCCACATTCAATGGGAGCATGGTCACCAACAACAAAATCTCATGTCGCACATATGCAATCAGGTGATTTTTACGGAAGTGAAAAATCAGTCACCATTAATGGCGCGACTAACGTTAAAATTGAATATGTTGCTGAGAATGGCGATGTGACGTTATTAAAAGAGCATTTAGCACTTTTAGATCAAGAAATTATTGATGCCTCAGTGATGAGTAAAGCCGCATTGGTTGACTTCTTTACTGCGGAAACAGAAAAGGCTAAATCAGAAGATGTTTTGTTATCATTGCACCTTAAAGCAACTATGATGAAAGTATCTGATCCGATCATGTTTGGTCATGCTGTTAAAGTATTTTATAAAGATGTTTTTGCTAAGCATGGTGCAACTTTTGAACAACTTGGTGTTGATGCTGACAATGGTATTGGTGATGTTTACGCTAAAATTGGACGCTTATCAGCAGAGAAAAAAGCTGAAATTGAAGCTGATATTCAAGCGGTATATGCAACTCGTCCTGAGTTAGCAATGGTAGATTCTGACAAAGGTATTACCAATTTACATGTCCCAAGTGATGTGATTATTGATGCCTCAATGCCTGCAGCGCTTCGTGCGTCTGGTATGATGTGGGGGCCGGATGGCAGCCAAAAAGAAACTAAGTTTATGATCCCTGATCGTAACTACGCGGGTGTATTTTCTGCCGTTGTAGATTTCTGTCGTGAAAATGGTGCGTTTAATCCAACCACTATGGGGACTGTACCTAATGTTGGTTTAATGGCACAAAAAGCTGAAGAATACGGCTCGCATGATAAAACATTTACTATGTCAGGTGCAGGTATTGTACGTGTTGTTAACGATAAAGGTGAAACACTGATAGAGCACACAGTTGCTGAAGGTGATATTTGGAGAATGTGTCAAGCTAAAGACGCGCCAATTCAAGATTGGGTAAAACTAGCTGTAACACGTGCAAAAGCCAGTAATACACCAGCCGTATTTTGGTTAGATGAAAACCGTGGTCATGATGCGCAAATGATTAAGAAAGTTAATACATATCTTGCTGATCATGATACTACAGGTTTAGATATTCAAATTATGGCACCGGTTAAAGCCTGTGAGTTTACCTTAGCGCGTGTTGCTAAAGGGGAAGATACTATTTCAGTAACAGGTAACGTTTTACGTGATTACTTAACTGATTTATTCCCAATTTTAGAGCTTGGTACCAGTGCAAAAATGCTATCAATTGTACCACTAATGAATGGCGGCGGTTTATTTGAAACTGGTGCTGGTGGTTCAGCACCTAAACATGTTCAACAATTCGAAAAAGAAAACCACTTACGTTGGGACTCTTTAGGTGAATTCCTTGCGTTAGCGGCTTCGTTAGAACATTTAAGTGTTACTACCGGAAATAGCAAAGCTCAAGTTTTAGCTGATACACTTGACCAAGCAACAGCTAAATTCTTACAAGAAAATAAATCACCTTCACGTCGAGTTGGTGAGCTAGACAACCGTGGTTCACACTTTTATTTAGCTATGTATTGGGCACAAGCACTTGCAGAGCAAACTCAAGATGAAAGTTTAAAATCAAGTTTTGTCGCTGTGGCACAAGCGTTAACCAAACAAGAAGCAAAAATTGTTGAAGAACTAAATTCAGCCCAAGGGCCTAGCATGGATATCAATGGCTACTATTTTGCAGATGTTGAGTTAGCAGAAAAAGCTATGCGTCCAAGTGCGACATTGAATACAATTTTATCAAGCTTACTTTAAGCGTTTAGACTAAGCTACTATACAAAGCTAGGCACATGCCTAGCTTTTTTTTAGTTCTAAATTCCCTACCTAGATAAATAACTCGAGCGCTGGTTAAACGACATTACTTAATTATCCTATTTAAACCTTTACTAGGGCTTTTTATATAGCCAATAGCTGCGGCTATTTTGTAAATATACCTTGCTAAGCGCCGACATTTCCTCATTATGTTTTATTAACTTATTATGCAAAAAGGTATCGTGAATAACTTAACCAATATCACAATGAATCAACAGGTTATAAAGCTGGTAAACCCAAACTGAAATCAAGCAGATAGAATGAAAATCTTAATTGATTACGTTATTTCCGTTAAAAAATTTGCAATTAATTTAAACAAGCGTTTTAATTATTCATAGTAATGATGTTGACTATCATGATTTAAGTATTAGTTTCATTGCTCTTTTTCTATTAGTTTAAGGGTAAAGGAACTAGCAAACGGCTATTTTCATTAGTAAATTTGGGAGAGTTCATATGTCGAACCAAGTAAATATTCCTAGTGCTGGCACTAAAATAACTTCAGAACAAGGTATATTAAAGGTACCTAACAACCCCATTATTCCTTTCATTGAGGGTGATGGCATTGGTGTTGATGTCACGCCGCCTATGATGAAAGTTGTCGATGCCGCTGTCCAGAAGGCTTATGGCGGAGATAAAAAAATTCATTGGATGGAAGTTTATGCTGGTGAAAAAGCGACACAAATATATGATTCAGAAACTTGGTTGCCTGACGAAACCTTAGCTATGTTTAAAGAGTTTAAAGTGGGTATTAAAGGCCCATTAACGACACCTGTGGGTGGAGGTATGCGCTCTTTGAATGTCGCGTTAAGACAAATACTTGATTTGTATGTATGTCAACGACCTGTGCAATGGTTTACGGGGGTACCAAGTCCGGTTAAAAAACCCAGTGAAGTAGATATGGTTATTTTTCGTGAAAACTCAGAAGATATTTATGCAGGTATAGAATATCAAGCCGGCACTGAGCAAGCGAAAAAAATGATCAACTTTTTAACCCAAGAAATGGGGGTTACTAAAATTCGCTTTCAGGAAAATTGTGGTATCGGCATCAAGCCTGTATCTAAAGAAGGTACTCAACGGCTTGTACGACAAGCTATTCAGTATGCCATTGACAACGACAGAGAGTCGGTTACTTTAGTTCATAAAGGTAACATCATGAAATTTACTGAAGGAGCATTTAAAGACTGGGGTTATGAATTAGCAAGAGAAGAGTTTGGCGCTGATTTACTTAATGGCGGGCCTTGGTGTAGCTTAACCAATCCTAAAACCGGTAAAGAAATCATTATCAAAGACGTTATTGCCGATGCGATGTTACAACAAATATTGCTACGTCCAGCCGAGTACAGTGTTATTGCGACACTAAATTTAAATGGGGATTATTTGTCAGATGCTTTAGCGGCACAAGTGGGTGGTATTGGTATAGCACCGGGAGCCAACTTAAATGATGATATAGCTATTTTTGAGGCAACACATGGTACCGCACCTAAATATGCAGGCTTGAATAAGGTTAACCCAGGCTCAGTTATTTTATCAGCGGAAATGATGTTGCGTCACATGGGGTGGATTGAAGCGGCGAATTTACTTTTAAAAGGTATGTCAGGTGCCATTAATGCAAAAACAGTAACTTATGATTTTGAACGATTAATGGACGATGCTACTTTAGTGACTTGTTCTGAGTTTGGTGATTGCATCATTGATCATATGTAATATGTAATGGTGAAAATGTGGTTATTAAATAGTAACCATAAAAAAACACAGCCAAAGTGCTGTGTTTTTTATTTTCATCGAATCATATTTTTTATATTAATTATCTGATTCTAATTCTGATGGTGTAATACTTGCCGCATGATGACCTTTTGGTCCTGCGTTTAATTCGTAATTTACATCCTGACCCGCTTTTAATGTACGGTATCCTTCCATTTGAATCGTTGAATAATGAGCAAAAATATCTTCACCACCATCCTCTGGACGTATAAAACCAAACCCTTTTGCATTATTAAACCATTTAACTGTACCGTGAGCCATACTTCAACATCCTTCTAAAATCATCGGTAATTAGGTATGCTTTCCTTAAAGCATTATATATTCATGTTAAGTGGATAAAAAACAACCACCAAGATAAATCGTAGATAATAATTAGAAATAGTCAAGTATGATATTGCGTTTTTTTACTTATTATTTTTTCAAATCTTAAAGCAAAAATTTAACTGACAGACTAATATAGAATTATGAGTAAATGGAAAGAGTTGATAGATGATCAAAGCGTTCTTGACGATGAGGTTATTGAAAAATTTCAGAAACCCCCTATGTATAATGTAGTGCTACTAAACGACGACTATACTCCAATGGATTTTGTCATTGACGTATTGTGTAAATTTTTTAACATGAATTCAGAACAAGCGACAGAAATCATGCTAGCTATTCATTATAAAGGGAAAGGGCGTTGTGGTACCTTTACTGCTGAAGTAGCAGAAACTAAGGTTGATCAGGTGTTGAGTTACGCAACAAGCAATGAACATCCGCTTAAATGTACTATGGAAAAGGCGTAATAACGCAAGATGCAAATTGGAGTAACCTATGCTAAATAAAGATTTAGAAGTATCGTTAAATATGGCTTTTCGTCAGGCTAAAGAGTCTCGCCATGAATTTATGACGGTTGAACATTTATTGTTGGCGTTGTTAGATAACCCTTCATCGATTGATGCTTTAAATGCTTGCGGCGCTAATATGACCAATCTTAGAAAAGAGTTATTAGCGTTTATCGTCGATACGACACCAGTTATCCCCACCGGTGAAGAAGAGAGAGAAACTCAACCTACTTTAGGTTTTCAACGTGTGCTGCAACGTGCAGTTTTTCATGTTCAGTCCTCAGGCAAAAGTGAGGTTAATGGCGCAAATGTTTTAGTCGCAATATTTAGTGAGCAAGAATCACAAGCCGCTTATTTTTTAAAGAAATCGGATATTAGTCGCTTAGATATTGTTAACTACATTTCACATGGTATCGCTAAAATTGATCAAGAAAGTGGCACCAGCACAGAACAAGCACCGGTAGGTGATGAAGAACCCCGTACCATTGACAACTTTGCCACTAACCTGAATGAAGAAGCGAAGAAAGGCAATATTGATCCACTCATTGGTCGTGATAGTGAACTTGAGCGTACTTTACAAGTATTGAGTCGTCGCCGTAAAAATAATCCGTTATACGTAGGTGAAGCTGGCGTTGGTAAAACAGCCATTGCTGAAGGTTTAGCAAATCTACTGATATCAGACAAAGTCCCTGAGTTTTTGGCAGATGCAACAATTTACTCTTTAGATATGGGAGCATTGCTCGCGGGGACTAAATATCGTGGTGATTTTGAAAAGCGCTTTAAAGCCTTATTAAAAGAACTTGAACAAGATGGTAATGCGATACTCTTCATAGATGAGATACATACCATCATAGGTGCTGGAGCAGCCTCTGGGGGTATGTTAGATGCATCTAACCTGATCAAACCTTTGTTATCATCAGGAAAATTACGCTGTATAGGCTCTACTACATATCAAGAGTATCAAAGTATCTTTGAAAAAGATCGCGCTTTAGCGCGTCGTTTCCAAAAAATTGATGTTATTGAACCCAGTGTTGATGATACAACAAAAATTCTACACGGCTTGAAAGATAAATATGAAGCTCATCATGGTGTGCGTTATTCAAATAAAGCGCTAAGGGCAGCAGCACAACTGTCAGCTAAATATATTAATGAGCGCTTTTTACCGGATAAAGCGATTGATGTTATTGATGAAGCCGGTGCTCGCCAGCAATTAATCGCGGCATCTAAGCGTAAAAAAGTAATTAGTAATACAGATATTGAAAACATCGTGGCTAAAATGGCGCGTATTCCTGAAAAGTCAGTGTCATCGACCGAGGTTGATAGCTTAAAAACACTTGATCGTAACTTAAAGCTGGTGGTTTTTGGCCAAGATCACGCCATCGACGAACTCTCGTCAGTTATTCGCTTATCGCGAGCAGGTTTAGGTAACGAAAATAAACCTATTGGCTCTTTTATTTTTGCTGGCCCTACGGGTGTAGGTAAAACAGAAGTCACACAGCAACTGGCGAAAGTACTGGGTGTTGAGCTACTACGCTATGATATGTCTGAATATATGGAAAAGCATGCGGTAAGTCGACTTATTGGAGCGCCTCCAGGTTATGTTGGCTATGAGCAAGGCGGTTTACTCACCGATGCTGTGATTAAAAACCCACATGCTGTTGTTTTATTAGATGAGATAGAAAAAGCCCATGAAGATGTATACAACATTCTTCTGCAGGTTATGGATCACGGTACCTTAACAGACAACAATGGCCGTAAAGCTGACTTTAGAAACATTATTTTAGTCTTGACTACTAATGCCGGTGTTGCCCATACAGTGAAGCAATCTATTGGCTTTAAGCAACAAGATAATAGCATTGATGCCATGGAAGAAATTAATAAAGTATTTTCACCGGAGTTTCGTAATCGCTTAGACAATATAGTTTGGTTTAACCACTTAAGCGATGAAATTATTCAACAAGTAGTCGATAAGTTTATTGTTGAGCTACAAGTACAACTTGATGAAAAAGGTGTTTCACTCGAGATAACTAAAGATGCTAAGAAATGGATGGCTAGCAACGGTTATGATAAAGCTATGGGGGCAAGACCTATGGCAAGGTTAATACAAGAACAATTGAAGAAACCATTAGCCAATGAGTTACTTTTTGGTGAATTAACTCAAGGTGGTGTGGCGCGTGTTGCGGTTAAAAAAGATAAACTAGTGATCAATTACGAATCGAAAAAAGAACTCGTTGAACACTAGTGTAAATTAGCCACTTATTTCAAAACAAATAAAAAAACCGAGCATGCTCGGTTTTTTGTTATCTTAAATTGGAATTAACTAAATTTTAGTGATAAAAAAACGCCTTATTTACATCAACCTAAAGCGTATTCATAACTGAATTAATTAATTTTTATCTAGCACGGAAGATAATGCGACCTTTAGATAAGTCATATGGTGTTAATTCAACAGTGACTTTATCGCCAGTTAAAATACGAATGTAATTTTTGCGCATTTTGCCAGAAATATGAGCGGTTACAACATGACCATTTTCCAATTCAACACGGAACATAGTATTTGGCAAAGTATCTAAAACAGTACC
>TARA_B110000211_G_scaffold189077_1_pt1 | contig 52532 bp, 34 predicted proteins | sample TARA_B110000211 | Tara Oceans TARA_B110000211 (sample SAMEA4397516) | marine metagenome | biome: Polar Biome; feature: [DCM] deep chlorophyll maximum layer (ENVO:01000326); material: water (ENVO:00002006), including particulate matter (ENVO:01000060) such as... | depth 30 m
CAGATTACTTCATTGATTTTTTAGACGCTGAAGAGGTAATAAAAAATAAAGAAAGTGTAAATAATCTTTTAACTGCACTTGCAGATTTTGGCGATCAGCTGAAATTGACAAGAACTGAGCGAGAGAAGTGTGATGGTCAAGTTAAAGCTTTTATTGACGAAAATGAGCGAAAGGGATTCACGACTAAACTGCAAGACATAAGCATAATTATGTTTAATGCACTAAAAGAAAATAAAGAAACAGGTATCGAACGAGATTCTTTCGAAGAATATGTTAAGGAATTTAACTATAAAATAAATGATGAATTCACCGTTAGCAAAGTAGATCGAGATCAATTAGAGTTTATATCTTTTGATACTGATGTAGGGAACCTTAAATTAAAAAAGTCATTAATAAAAGATGTTCAAACTGGTGGGAATATTGTTTTTAATCCAAATACTGACGAACTACTAATTACGACAAAAGTCACTGACCCTGAGATTAAAAATCAACTGAAGCAGATACAACATGACCTTAAAAATTGATGATTTTAAGGATCTATTAAAATCAGGCAAGCTTATAATAGATGGAAAATATCTAACCTCAAGAGACATTTCTAAATCAGATTTCAGTAGTTGGTTTCCTGAAGACATTTATGATTCATCACAATTTGATGATAATAGGAATGAAGGTTCTGTAGATATTGTTGATGTTGAATATATTTTTGACACATATCACGACTTCGTTAAAACGGTAAATAAGCATGATTTTGAAGGTGATGAGGTATATATAAATGGTGAAAGTTTTTTAAACGTTAGTAATTTTAAAGAATCTTATCTGAACTGGTTACATTTATTTAAATTAGCGTCAGAGCATGATTATGTCAGTGAAGCGCCTAGAAATAGCAAAACATTTATAATAGTAGACGGTAGTGGTTCTACAGAAGTTATTGAATTAAATATATCTTTATACTCACCCAAACAAGTAAAATGGTTAATTGAAAATATATCTGATCCAGCTCTTCTTTTAGGTTCGTGTTCTCAAAAAGACGCTCATCAATGCGAAAAGTTATCCGTCTTAAAAACATCCTTATTAAAGTGGTTAAAGGATAACTCTGAGCCCAAATTATTCCTACTATGTTCAAGCGTTGAACTGTTAAACCTTTTTCATTTAAATTATGAGACCTACCTAAGAAGCTTCTCTTTTGAAGATTTTATTAAAGATTTAGAAGATGATGTAAGCGAGTTCGTAAATAAAGTAGAAGATCAAGTTCAAAGTTTTTATATTCAAGCATTAGCTGTACCTGGTACTGTTATTTTGGCTTCAGCCTTAAGAGGGGCAGAAAAAAGTGTTAACTTAGCTCTAATTTTTAGCAGTTTCCTTGCTTTGGTACTTGTATTTAGATCTTTGAATACAAAAACTAAGTTTATTGACCGCGTTACAAGTAATACGAAACTGAAGTTAAATATATATAAAAATAGAACTGAAGATATTACGAACGTATATGCTAAGGACAGTATTTCAGAGAAACTCAATTATTCGATTAAGCAAATTGAGGATTTAAATACTGAAAGTAAGCAAGAAATAGAAAAAGTGAGAGATATTATAATTGGTGTGGTAGCCATGTATTTAATTGCTGCTGTTATTTTTTCACAAATATAATAATATATCTCTGCTTAAGATTCTCCAACAAAGCATATTATAAGCATGACGGTAAATAGCTTAAACCCACCTCAAAAGTAAGCACCAAATTTAGGTGAATATAATCCTAAATATGATCATGACTTCACAAATTTCAAAGGCTATTTTTACTTCTGGAGCCAAATTAAAAACAATTGAAATTAGTATTCAAACTTTATTATTCCAAATCATTTTAATGTACAAACTTTATTGTGCCTAAACAATAATTAATTCTCAAGAACGTAAACAGAGACAATTAGAATTAATTGAGGACAAACGTAGAATTAAATAAAGACAATTAGCGCCCAGACACCTATGGCAGTCGCATATTAGTATTGCATTAACCATAAACTAACCGATCTTTTGATTTTCGATTTAGTGTGGTGAAATTTAGCTTTTACTGTAAACGAAATTTAGCTTTTAGTGCAAAAAAATTTGGCTGATTCAGCAATTGAATACCCTACATTTCATCCGATAAGCTGTTAACAGCAACAGACAAGGACGATTAAGAATTGAAAACATGGATCTACATCGCGATGTTAGTTACTTCATTTACTACTTTCTCTGAAGAATCTGCGCCATTAAAATCTATACCTTGCGATAGGACTGATGAATGTAAATTTGCAACTATTGAAAATGGGCTAGCTATAAGCTAGAGAAGCTGAAAAGTACGGCATAGACGAAGAAGGTATCTTGCTTGTAGAGCATGCCCAACCAATGGGAGACACTGCGATTATATTGCTGACGGAACTAATTCAACATAATTCCTATAATGTCAGACGCCTTGCCACAAACTTTCAAAAATAGCATCTGTACTAACTAAAGAGATGCATTCTTTTGAGTGGTTAATCTGGTCGGGAATGAGAATATTCTCGGTCTTCTCATTTAAGGTATAATTCTCATTTGTTATCTTGTAGAAATTTAGTGCATTAAAATCAACTAAAAACTAAGTCAACAAGCCCTTTAATCATGCTAGCGATTAGGGTTATGGATTTTTCATATAGTGCAAGTTTTATGCTATCAATGCTCTGGGTAACAAGCTTAAAGTCCAATAGTGAAAATGCGTAATAGAGCATAAAAAATGAAGATAGTATGATAACTACGCCAACAACATATTTATTCTTAAATCCGTAACATAAGCGCATTAAATCAGCTCTAATTTTATGTTCTTTAAAGTGAGGACTTAAAAACCAGAAACAAGTGAGTAATATGGCAGCTAAGACAGCAAATATTTCTATTGGATGGTTCAATATTTGAATAACGTAGTCTACGTAATCTAGGGGTAGTTTTCCTTTAAAGTCTTTCGCAAAACCATCTTCAGTTCTTGCAAATGAAAGTATGATGACAGATGAGAAAGCGAATAGGATACCTACTGATGCTATAGATAATGAAAGTACACTTGGCACTATCGCTGTATAGTTATTTTTTCTTTCCCTTGATGCTCGAAGCGACCCAGCCTTAGCTTCTATAGATGATAAAATTTTATCGTCACCCTCTTTAGAAAAAGCACATAAAGTTGTACGAAGTGCACTTTTCTTTCCCATGATTTCCTTAAAACTGGAAACATAGGCCATCATGCCTTTCATGGCATAATAGTCATCTTCCGAATGCGTTCGTCGCATTTTTAATATTGTGCGGTATAGAGACTTTAAAACACCTTTAGTTAAGTCTTTATATGACTCTTGTGAATCTCCTTTAACTAAAGGGAGCAATATATCAGACTTAGAATCATGGTGCTGGTGCTGGTGACATAAGTCTTTCATAAAGTAGTAAATTTGGCTTACAGCATCGTCTCTGAATTTGTTAAAAATAAATCCTTCTGTCTTTGTTACCCAGCGTAATTTATTCTCTTCAATTTTTTCAAACCAAACATCTTCGATAGTTAATATTCCATTTCTAGGAAGAATAATAGAAGCATGCATCAAAGAGCTTGCATTAAAGCATTTAACCAATTGTTCAAAGTTGATACTTTTCCCTTGAGAGCCGATTAATTGAGTTAAGTCTATTTTTGAATTAACAACAAAAACCTTGCCATGCATTGTATCTTCATTTGACGTTTTATTGTTTTGTATAAAAACAAATTGAAAATCACCACTGTGAAAAAGTAACTTTTCTAAAGCGTTTGAGGCAAATAAAAAGACAAGTGGCTTTAAAAGGTAACTTAATGGGCCCACTGTAAAAAATTTAATATCGTTAAGCCACGTAACTCCGTTGAACATTAGTAGTAAAAATATACGTATTGGAGAGTATGAATATGTAAAAAGTACCTGCCTTATAAAACGGGGAATTGCGCTGTCATTTAGGTACCGATCATGTGAAATTAGATTAAAATCTGAATTAGAGTTTTTTTTAAAAGGATAAGGCTTTGTACTCGTCCCTATTGTTGAGAAAGATAAACGACCTCTTAAATTTGGTATCCAGCCCAAATACTTCATATTTATTTCACTTTATTTACTACATAAAAAAACCAGCGAAAGGTACCTTTGGCTGGTTTTTAGGAATTTAAATAGCCGATCACATAATTTATTTAATACTTTCTCTCGAAAGCTGGTTACATGGAACAAGCTCATTTGTACGGGTATCAATTGTAAAACCCTTTGAAATTTCGTCTGGCGAACATGCTTCGGCTTCATTCAAAGAACCTGCGATAGCATTGGCTAAATTACCAGTGATTTTATGGTTATGCTCATATTCGCCTTTATCATGAGAAAAAACCTGAATACCAAAGACTAAAGTAGCAATTCCCATTACTAACAAAGCTAGACCCATTAAAGCACTCATAATATTTTATCCTTTGATAATTTATCGATTTGTATAAAATCGCGCGGATTATACACAATAAATATAGCTAAATATACTTATTTTCCTTTCAAATCTTACCCTACCCTTTCATATAGCTAAGCCCATGTCAATAGTTAGTAAGTATTAACTCCTTAACTATTGGTTATATTTTTCAAATATTCCATATGATTTTTATTCGTTTTTCTACTCTGCTTCAACAATTAAATCGACCATCATTCGTACAATGATAACTTCCGGGACAACGCTTGCTACAATATTAGCAATATGTTTTTTTGCGGGTGAGTCATTAGCTGGCTTTTCTATTGCTTTATTTGCTGGGATTTTGGTCGGTACATTTTCATCTATTGCAATTTCAGTTACCGTTCCACAGTTACTAGGGTTAGCTGCTGACCATTATCAAAGAAAGGAAGAAAAAGTTTGTCAATTACCCTAATTGAATTTTAAATAAGTCTCTTTTCATTTATAGTTTATAAGGTACCTATTTCTTGATAGGTACCTTAATAGACAAGTATTTAACATTAATCGAAAGCAGGACAAAAACACATATTTTTCAAACGGTTATTTTGTCTTTGTTTTAATTCTAATTTTTATGGAAAATTGCTTACCAAAAATGGTGTATAGATGGGGCTAAATGTCTTTGTTTACATTATTGAGTACTATAATGTAGAGATACATCTAAATTTGAGACAATCCATTTTGCCCCCTAATTAAGCTTCAGTTATTTAAAGCCACCGCTACAATACCAATTACTCGCAGCTAATGCTTGATACATTGCTGTCTTCCAACTGTTTGTATGTTGTAGTGAAGCTCCTGCATGTTTTTTTAATAGAGCTTGTTCTACACCTGCTTGCTGACTTATTTGAAAATCTATATCTAACTCACCTCGTAAGTTAGATATTTCATCTCCTGCTTGAATGCTAAAGCGTTTAGCTAGTTTAAAGTCATCAAAGTGACTATTTACTCTGGCTTGATCAGCTGTAGACCAATGGTTTGGTGCTTGCACAAAATATCTGATAGTTGCAGGAGTCGTATGGATGACTTCTGCAAACAACCATTGGTCATTTATAAAATGGCCTTGATCAAAGTATGGGTGTAGGCATTGCTCATTCTTCGATGTTGCTATTCTTGCACTTTTACCTTTATTGCAGTCGGCACAGCTAGGAACTAGGTTTTTTGGAAAGATTGATAGCAGTGGAAACTTAGCTTTAGGCAAATAATGATCTAGCGTTGTAACTTGTCCAAACCCGCAAAAGGGACAAGTTCGCAAAGGTGCCTGCATCATAATTTGATCATAATACTGTCTAGCAGGCTTTTTAGCAGGGACCATATGATATGTATAAAGTCCTTTTAACTCCTTTTTTGTTACTTGGCCAGCAACATTATCAGCATCAGCACCGATAAAAGGCTGTATTTGGAATAAGTCAGCTGTAGCAGCTTTTGTATCAAAGTCTTGAACTGCATTATTTAGTTGAGGGTTGATAGCATTGATGTTTTGCGTGAGTGTTGGACAGCTAATACTACCAACACAGGTATTTAATACATCAGTAAAAGTAAGTTGAGGATGCGGAATAGCTCGCATATTAATCGACCTCTCTATTTGCAATTAACGCTCTGAGAATTGCCTGACCTTCAAACCCTATTTGTCCTTTGTATAGGTCTACGATTTCGTCAAAACTTTTACCTGCTTTAACTGACTCCATTAACAATGCATGAAAACCTGATTTAGTGACTTCTAAACCAAATACCTCACGAGTTAAAACACCGACATTTTCACCAAAAGTTTCATTTTCAGGGCGAAAAGAAACACCTTCATTTCGCGTTCTTTCTAATTTCCAGACGCAGTTTTTAGGTACTTCTTGTAGTATTACAGGGGAGTGGGTAGCAATAATAGCAACAGCATTTCGGTCTACTAGTAAGTCAGATAGAGCTCTTGTAAATGCTGAAAGTAATGGAGGATGCAGGTGGCTCTCTGGTTCATCAATCAATACCAGTGTTTTTTCTTCTATAGTCTCAATAAGTTTTGTTAAGGTAAGTAAAACTATAGTATGCCCTGAACTCATCAGGCGAACTAACTTTAACGCTGATTTTTTTACTTCACTGGCTTTTTCTAAACCTCCTAAACGGGTGAGGTTCATTTCTGCAAAGTTAATATCAGATTCTAGCGTTTTAATCGCTCGTAGCCATCGTTTTTTCTTGGTCTGTAAGCTGAAACAAACCAATAAGCTATCAACGAAGTCATTTCTTATCGCTTCATCACCTTTCAGTTCTTTTGAGTTTGTATCATCATTTTTCTTTAAACCAATGTAAAAATAACAAGTTCCTAAGCTTCTATCTGGTCTGTTTTTTGGTGGAATAAATGGGTCAAATGCGCTGAAAGAAACAGAAGATATACTACTGAAATAATCTTTAGGAAGTCTTATTTCTTGCCAGGGGTTTTGTTTACAGAGCATCACGCCAACTTCTTCTTTAGCGGCTGAATCATCAATAACTGTTTTCACAATATTGTTTAGTAAAGTTGTCTTACCGACACCGTTACGACCAATCAACACGTGTATATTGCTAGAAGGCAAGGAGCCAGGAGTTACTTTAAAACTTATATCTATTTGGGCACTTTTCTCTGTTTGCACTTTTTTATATGAGAAATCGAACTCAGATAATGGTGCTTCACCTTTAATTATTTTAGAGAACTGTCCGTGAATGACTGAAGTGCTCACTGAGCGTAATAGTGATGTTTTAAAAACAGGTTCATCAAGTGCTATATCAAAACTATTGCGTGAATATGCTACATCATTGAGTTTTTCTAATATTTGATTACCAAGTGCTTCACTCAGTAGGCTTCTAATATTTTTATAGTACTCTTCGTCTTGACCTAGACTAAATGCATTATCATTAAAGTGACTAAAAGGGTCATAACCTAGCTGCTCAGAAACCCAGCCCTTTTCTAGGCCCGCGATACCAATTTTTAAATTTCCAAGATTATGCTTTATGCCATGTTCATCAAAAACAATAAGTGAAAATGTTGTTTTGAAATAGTAGTCATCCCAATTATCTTCACATAAATAGGCTTTCAATCTACCGGCTTGCGGCGGGTAAGATCGGTGTTTTATTATATTAAACGTTAATTCCATTTACTGATTCCTAAAACGATCCATATGTACTATTACCTGCGCCTTGATAATTCGCATAAACATGTTGATAAACAACAAGGTTTAAATTAGCTAACTCATCATCAGGGTAAGGTGCTTGTGGCAACCACTCTAGGCTGTCTTTGATCATGGTTTTAACTTGCGAACTAACTTGCGTACTTTCACGCCAACGGTCAACTTTCAGCTTTTCTGCTTTAAGTTTTTCTAAGGTTTCTTTTGCTACTTTTTTAACTTCTTTCTCGTCAGCCGGTTTTAACGTTGGCTTTTTAAGAAGGTCGTAAATCGCCAAGGTCTCTTCATCTAAGCCTTCACGCATCGCTCTTTCTTGCTCAGGGCTCAAATCATTTTGCATAAAGTCATTTAAGTCATCAAATGCTTTTTGAACAGTTTGAATGTCTTTACCTGCGTTATATTCGGCAATAATTTCTTTGTATTTTTCATAAAATTCAAGGCGAATGGGGTTTTCACGAACCATTCTTTCAAGCTGCTTTTCTATCACTTCTTGAAGATCAAAAACAACGGCATTCTTTTGTTCAGATTTAGCAAAGGCTTTTCTAAGGCGATCAAAGTCTAAATTACCTAAATCAACGTAATCATCTTCACGAACTTCATTCTTCTGTGTACTGACACTCATGCTGACTTCTTGTTGAAGCTTGCGCATTACTGATGAAATATCCGCAGATTTTGTTTTTTGATTGAGTTGACTATAAATAGCTTCAACCGCGTTATAACGAGGAATAAATTGCTTAACTATCTCTTCAGGGTATAGCGCTTTGTATTTGCGCATTACCTCACGAGCGGCCACTTCAAATTGAGTGCGAGTAGTTTCATTTAAGCTCACAGCATTTGCTGCTTTGCTCAATAAAGTTAAACGCTCCATAGCGGTTTTAGCGTTAACAAGGTCATCAAGGTTAAAGTCAACTTCTGATAAAAAGTTAGCAACAGCAAGAATGGCTGCGTTAAGTTCTTCAGCCATTTCTTCTAGTTTTTCAACTGGGTTGGTTGGCTTTTCTTCGCCACCATTACCTTTACCACCAGGTGAAGTAGGTTTACCGCCTTCACCATATACTGAATAGGCTTTTTCTAACTGGGTATACACATTGCCGTAATCAACAATTAAGCCGTTTTCTTTTTCGTCATCATACACTCGGTTGGCACGAGCGATGGTTTGCATCAGGGTATGGCCTTGTATCGGCTTATCTAAGTAAACGGTTGATACACAGGGGGCATCAAAACCAGTGATCCACATGGCACACACTATAGCTAAGCGGAACGGGTTGTCTTCATCTTTAAACTCAGTTTCAAGATCACGCTCCACCATTTTTTTACGGTGGGTTTCGATATCTAAATCAAGCGCTTTAAATTTCTTAACTTCGTTTTGCTCACTACTTACTACAACACAAACTTCGGTTTCCTCAACGCGAGCTAAATGTTTTTTGATAGTAAGCTCTTCTTGCTGATCGCTCGCATCTTCAATGCGCTGTTTTAACTCTTTAATATACTCAGGCCAGTAACCCATCACTAATTCATACATACGAACAGCGGTAGGTTTATCAAGCGCTACAAACATCGCTTTACCTTGATAACCACGGTCATTAAAGTGCCACACTAAGTCTTTGGCAATTTTATCTAGGCGATCATCTGACGTAAGAATCGGATAGTCTCTAGCAAACTCTCTTCTAAGCTTAGCTATTTGGTCAGTATCTAAATCTTCATTGTTGATGATTTCAGCCATGCGCTCGTCTAAATCTGGATTTTCGATATCGAGCTTTTCACCGCGATTTAAGTAACGCAGTGGCAGGGTTGCACCATCATCCATCGCTTTTTTAAAGTCATAGATAGACACATAACCACCGAAGATTTTTTTAGTTAATTCAACTTCATCAGCTATTAACGGTGTGCCGGTACAGCCAAGGAAAGACGCATTAGGAATGGCTTTAAAGCGCATGTTTTGTGCGTATGTGCCGCCTTGCGTTCTATGTGCTTCATCTGAAATAACAATGATGTTATCTCTATCAGTGATCTTTGGATATTCGGTCTCTTTCTTTTTATCAATGGCGAACTTATGAATAAGGGTAAATACATAGCGATGATTCTCACTCAATAATTCACGTAAATGTGTTCGTGATTTAGCTCGCATATTTTCTTCGGTTAGAGCACCACAACCAGTGAAAGTGTCATACAGCTGGTTTTCTAATTCGGTACGATCAACCACAATTAAAAAGGTGTAGCTTTTGCCAAACTTACGTAATATTTTTTGGCAAATAAATACCATAGAGTATGACTTACCTGAGCCTTGGGTATGCCAAAAAACGCCCAGTTTACCTTTTAAGTCATTAATGTTTTTAGCTTTGTTGACTACTTTGTTTACACCAATAAACTGGTGGTTTTTTGCCATGATTTTTACAACATCATCACCTTCACCATCGAACAGCAAAAAGTTTTCAAATAAATCGAGTAACCGATGCTTTTCACAAGTACCACGTAAAATGGTATCTAAGCTGACTTCACCTTTGTCATCTTCTTCAATACGCTTCCATTCAAGAAAGAACTTATAAGGGCTGGTAACTGTACCTACGCGAGAGTCAGTACCATTACTTAAAATGATAAACGCATTGCTATGCAATACTTCTTCAATAGTATCTTTATAATCGCTTAGGTTATCTTCATAGGCATTCCGCAAATCTGTGTGATGGGCTTTAAGCTCAAAAAACACCAATGGTATACCGTTAACAAAACCAACAATATCTGGGCGGCGGTTGTAAAGCTTACCGACTACTTCAAATTGCCTAACCGCGAGAAAGTGGTTTTTGGTTGGCTCGTTAAAGTTAAAGACTTTAAGGCGTTTCTTTTGCAGTTTACCTTTATCGTCTTGATAGCTAACTTGCACACCTTTAGTTAATAGATCGTGTTTGGCTTTATTAATTGCGCCCAAGCTTTTATCGGCTTCAACTTGGGTTATTTGGTCAATGGCGTTTTGATATGCCATATCAGGTAGTTTGGGGTTTAACTTAACCAGCGCTTGTTTGAGGTAGCGAATGAGTATGACTTCTGATTTATTAACACGGCCAAGTAAACCATCACTACGGTCGTCTTGGCTCGATAGGGTTTCGTTACGCCAAGCGGTTTCAACCTGCCATTGCAGGTCGAGCAATACCTCTTCACTGGCAGCCTCTACTAAACCATCTTCAGAATACTCATAACTCATTTATTGATACTCCATTCAATACGCTTTATTAACTACTCTATTCAAACTAGAGAGAGCGCTTGTTATTATTTCTTTGTTTTTATCAATTAGGCTGTTGCCATTTTATCTTCTTGCTCTTCCAACCGTTTTAACATGGCTTCTGGCAATTTCACCTGTTCGATATCTATCATGCCAGTCATTAATCTTGGCAGGAGAATATCTCTGGCTTCTTTTAATAGCTTCACTTGCTTTGCTAATACTGATGTTTGCTTAGTCGAATTTTCGCTAAAGGTATGAAACTCACCTAAAAGCGATTCGCTTGGAAGGTTAACTTCTTGGAACTTTAAGAAAGCCGTCCAGTTATAATTTACAATATTGCTTGCACTTCTAATCTCAAATACTTCAGAAGCTTTTATCTTTCGTAAGAATCTCAAAAAGTAGAAAAGATAATGTCCAACTTCCGTTGAAATCGGTCTAGCTAGCTTACAAAAGCTTGCACACATTACATCTTCATTAAATAGCGACAAAAGCTCCTCTGTCATCAAGACTGTTTTAGCAACTCCTTCGTTTTGACTTCCGCCCGATACTTCAAAGATGATATCTCCAGGAGCTAGTTTTCTTGATGCTAGATTTGACTTTTTATGCCACCTTAACGGAACATTCTGCGTCTTTCCTGTTGGTAAACCATCAAAGTCAGTACCCCTAATGACATAAGCTGATTCTGAAAACTCTTTCGAAGCTTCTTCTTCACCCCATCCACCGCCAATTTCGTGTTCAATAAAATGACCCAAATTACTCGCTGACCAACCTTCAGGTAGTCCTGTTTCTTTATCAAACATAGCGGTTTCATGGCCGGGGAATTTCATACGAACAAACCACTCTTCGTAAGTGATTTGCGCCATTTCTTCTAACAACTTAATGCGTTTTAGGTTGTTTTCAATAAGGTCGTCGTAAGCATCTATAATCTCAGCTATTTTCAACCTAGCGCCTTTTTCGAGGAGGTTGAACTTATACTTTCTTATATCTGGACCACTAATGTGAGGAACATTTACACCGGTTGTAATAGTGTCTATGTACTGAAGAAAAGCAGGGCTTGCTATTACATACCTCAGAAATTTTTGGTCTTCAGGTTCAATGGCTCTCAGCCTTGCAACTCGCTGAACAAGCAAAGATTTAGGATCGCCTTCTTTTATCCATGAGTATTTTAATTGACCTCCAACAATTGGGCGATCCATTGCAAGTAAGACATCTTGTTCTCTTAACTGATATCTTTCAAGTTTTTCATAATCATCGACATTCCACCAAGGTCCTTCATCCCACTTTATTTGTCTGTGGCCTAAGTTACTTCCTTTTACTAAAAATACATCATTGCAGTCGTCAGAGAATTGTTCACTTTTAAAGGCAAATCCAGAATCAACTTTGCAAAACTCGCCTAATTCAACAGGTACTAACTGAGTCATAATTGTGTTCCTTGAATGAGATCCATTAACTCATTTGACGAACTTTGTAAGTTTAACAATTCTGATTTGATTGACTTCATTCGCTCTTCATAATCAAAATCGTCATCCACTTGAACACTATATCCAACGTAACGACCTGGCGTTAAGCTGTAATCGTTTTCTTCGACTTCATCACGGCTAACAATTTTGCACAGGCCTTCAATATCTTGGTATTGGTCGTTCGGGAAGTTTTCTCTTAGTGAATGCCAGTCTTTAATGCGTTGTTTGTAATCAGCTAGCTCTTGCTTAAGAAGTTCTTTATGAGAGTTTAATGCAGCGTTCAGTGATTTTAGTATACGGCTATTCGCATCGAGTTGCTTTTTAAGCTGTTTATTTTCTTTGGCTTTTTTATCTCGTTGAGCCTTCTCTTCGGCTGTTGCAGAAGAGCTGTCTTTAATTGCTTTCGCTTCTACTTTACATTCAGCTAAGGCTTTTTCAGACTGTGCTTGATATTGCTCAATTAAAGAGAATAGCTTTTCAACGGGTAGGTTAAAGCATTCGTTCCATGTTTCACAGGTATCAAAATCACTGTCATCAGCAACGCAAAGTTGCTCGTTTAATTCTGCTGCAACTGAGCTGAAATCAAGGTTAGGTTTGTCACCCTTAAAATCATCGGCATTTGGTGCTGCTAGAATCGTTTTGCACTCTTTACGGAGTTGGTTGATTTCATGCGCGATTTCTTTGCCCAATGAAATAGCTTCTTGATTATGGATGATTTGTGCTGAAGCCATTGCGGTTTCATCACCACGGTACGATTCCATAATGGCGTTAAAATTAGTTAACTGCCCAGGTGAATAATCATTAATGGTGTTGGTAACAACTCGGAAGGTATTACGAGCGTCGATCATTAAGATTTTGTCTTTGTTTTCTTCCTGTTTACCTTTGTCTAAAAACCAGACATGACAAGGTAAAGAGCGGGTGTAGAAGAAGTTATTACCTACTGACACAATGCAATCAACCGCACCTGTTTCTACCAGTTTTTGGCGAATAGCTTTCTCGGTATTACCAGCATCGGTGGCAGAGCTAGGCATTACAAAACCTGCACGACCTTGATCATTTAGATAGTGATAGAAATATTGCACCCATAAGTAATTGCCGTTATCGGCCTTAGGAATACCCACATCCTTAAATAGGCGAACATCGGTTTTAACGTAATCTTTTTTCTTATCGACTTTTTTAACGTTAAATGGCGGGTTAGCCATTACAAAATCACATTGGCCAACAAGGGCGTGAGGGTCAGAATAAAAGCTATTAGTTTCAGCAATTTTACCTTCAATACCATGAATGGCTAAGTTCATTTTTGCCAAGCGATGGTTATTCGATTTCAGCTCTGAGCCGTAACAGGTAATTTTTGAATTAACTGATGCGTCTAGCTCTTGTTCTTCAATAAAATGGCTGGTTTGTACAAACATGCCGCCTGAACCACAAGCTGGATCATGAATAATACCGTGATCGGGTTTGATCATATTTACGATAAGTTGAACTAGAGAAGGTGGCGTGAAGAACTCTCCGCCTTCTTGCGCACCGGCACCGTCCATTGAGAATTTCATTAGGAAGAATTCGTAAATGCGACCGAAAATATCGCCTTTAATTTTCTTCACTGAGTCTTTATTAAAGACACGGATTAACTCACGTAGTAAGCCTGCATCAAACTCTTGATAGTTTTTAGGTAATACGCCCAATAAATCAGGGTAAGCCTCTTCAATTAGCTTCATTGCATTGTTAATGGCTTCATCTAATGATTCTGACTCTGGCAGATCTGCCAAGTAGTCAAACTGTGATGCTTCTGGCAACATCATCGCACCAGCCGCTAGGAAGTCTTCCTTAGTGGGCGCACGTTTGCCACGAGGGCCATCAGGGATGCTTGCTTCAATTTGGCCTTTTGCTTGGTCATATCGGTTTTGCGCATAACGCAGGAGGATTAAGCCAAGCACAGGATCTTTATATTCAGCGGCAGTAAGCTTTGAATTTGCACGGAGAGAATTAGCACTATCCCAAAGTTCAGTTTCTAATTGTTTAATTTCTTGTTGGTTCATGTTTATTTAATTCTCTAGCTTATTTATCAATGTTAATTTCAACTTATATCTCAAAGAAGTCTTCATCTATTTTCTTCAGGTGCAATACCTGTTCGTCTCTGCTACCGATGTTATATCGCAGCATGAGTTTTGCTAATTCGGTGCCATTTATAAGTACGATACGAGTACCTAAGTTTTGTGCGGTTTCGATGGCTGATGATGTAAATTCAGATGTTGTAATAAAAATGCCTTTCTGTGCTTTTTTCAGGTTTAATGCACCAAAGAAGTCACGAATATCACCAGCACCCACATTGTTACCCTGGGCATAACGTTTAGCTTGTATGTATATCTGATCCACGCCTAAAGGGTCTTGATCTATAACACCATCAATGCCGTTATCACCTGTTTTACCCAGAGCATGCGCCGCACCTTCGCCTGTACCGCCATATCCCATGGCTACGAGGAGTTCGATTAGGAGATCTTCAAAGAAGGCGGGAGTGACTTTGCGAGTGCGTTCTAGAATGTCTAGGGCTAAGGAATCATTGATTTTTTTATAAGCCAAGCGAAGTGCTTCATCAGGAGTTATGTCGTCAACATCGTCATTATCTTCAACATCATTTTTAGTTGTTACATTTTTTTGGTCTTTAAATGCAATAAACTCATCAAACTGCTTCAGGTATTTATTATCAATAACGGCCTGCTTATCTTTAAGGGCAGTGCTCCCTCGTTCCGTAACAATGAAATGGGCACGCCTAGTAACTTCTAGCAAGCCTGCTTTTGTTAGATAAGTTCGAGCCCAGCCTACGCGATTGTCTAAAATACTTTGTTTGCCACTGGGTAGCGTTTCTTCTCGCTCTTGTTCTGTTAATTCAAACTTGTTTGCGAGTTGATTGATGACATCTCGAAGTTTTACTTCGTTGCCATTAGCCGCTTCAGCTATTTCCAGAAAAGGGCGCATAAATGCTTGATAGTTAGGGATCATTTATTTTCCTTTTGTTCTTCAATTTGTTCTTCTATAACAACTCTATTAAAGAGTCTGATCCTGCCAACTTTCAATTGGGTAATTAATCTTTACTTGCTATTCTGTCACCATTCATGGGATTGTCTTTACGATGAGCGAAGGTAGAATATGGGTAAATAAAGAAATAAACAAGAAATTACCTAGGGTTAAGTCAGTTAAGGTTAATCTAGATTAATTTTGTATTTGAGTCTTGAGGGCATTATGTCTGCAAATTCGCAGTTTAGTGCGTTTGTTAATTTATAAAGTGTTTCTAGCTTTATGTTCACTAAGCCTCGTTCCATTTTTCCGTAGTTGCCTCTTTCAATACCTACGTAGGTGGCGAAATTTTCTTGAGAATAACCTGATTCTTTACGCTTTTTTCTCAACATTTCACCAAATTCTTTAACTAAATCACTCACCTTATTCTTCCTTCAGGCAAAATGATTAGATTTTCATGTTGAGCCTCAAAGAACCACGCCCTATAATACCCATTATTGTTTTTAGGTGAACTAGGTTTGGTTTTGAAATTAGATCCTTTGGTAACTCAAATTATTGTGGCAACAAATTTTGATCACTTCACAACAGCTGATGTCCGATCACAGTATTTATCGTTAAAAAGTGATGCTTCTTTAGACCGTTCTGTTGTTAGAAGACATATATATTCTGAACTTTTGAAGCTAGTAAAAAAAGGTTGGTTGAATAAAGTGGTCGCAAAGAAAAAAGGCTTCACTCGCTTTAGTAAGACGGACTCTTTTAACGTTAACGCACTACAACTAAAAATCCCTGTGTTGCCTGAATCATCGTTGGATGATGGAGAAAATAAGAAACAACAGTTGTTGGTTAAGTTGAATTACTACAAGAATGAATTTTTATTGAGTTTAGGTGAGTCTGAAGCGTACAAAGATTTGTATTCAGAATTACCTGAATTGGTTGATGAAATTCAGCCAAAGTACAATAAGGCAAGAGATAACAATACTAAGCTATTAGGGAAGATTAGGGCCATTGAAGGCTTACTTAACCAAGATAAGTTACCTGAGAATATATGAAATTAAGACAATGGCAATCTGAATGTATCGATTTAGCATTAAAGCAGTATTTGGATGGTTATAGCCATTTTTTAACTTTAGCGACACCAGGAGCAGGTAAAACGTTAATGGCTTCTGAGTTAGCTAATCATCTATTAACAAAGGATCTCGTTGATTTAGTTATTTGTTTTTCACCATCTTCCATTGTTTCTCAAGATTTTAGTGAAAGTTTACAGTTAAAAACCAAAGAGCGCTTTGATGGACTGATAGGCGCGAAGGGGAGGTCGTTAACTTATCAAAACCTGCAGTTCCTTAATGACGACTTTTGGCGTTTATTTACACGGTATCGTGTATTCGTCATATTTGATGAGATTCACCATTGTGCTGGGTCTAATGTAGATAATGCCAATGCGTGGGGTGAACAGATAATACTGAATATTCAAAATAAGGCGAAATACACTTTAGCGTTAACAGGCACTCCTTGGCGTTCAGACGCGGCTCCTATTGTTCTTTCTAACTATATGCATCCTAACCATAAAATATTGTGTGATTACGTTTATGGGCTTTCTGAGGCCATTACAGACGATGTTTGCCGTGTACCGCAGATTATTGCGATAGATAATAACGATATTTCGGTGGTGGATGATGAGGAAACAAAAACATTTACTAGTTTTAAATGCTTACTTACGCAATCAATCATTCCATATCAAGAAATTATCGAGAACGAAAAAGTCATTAAATACGTTATTTCGTCGGCACATGAAAAATTAAACAAAATACGAGTTGTGAACCGTGATGCTGCGGGGCTAATTGTTGCTTCATCTGTTGAGCATGCAAGACAAATATCCGCGTTGATGAAGGCTTGTTTTAATGAGGACAGTGTTGTTGTTACTTACCGAGAAAATGAGCCAACAAGTATTATTCAGCGCTTTAGGCATAGCAAAGCTAAATGGATTATTTCGGTTGGCATGATTAGTGAGGGCACTAATATTCCTAGGTTACAGGTTTGTTGCCATCTCACAAATATAAAAACTGAAATGCATTTTAGACAGATTTTAGGTCGGATATTGAGAATAACCGACTCAAAAAACCAAGAAGCCATTATGTACATGCCTGCAGAACCAAAGCTTTTAGAGTATGCATATCGTGTTAAGCAAGATGTTCCTTTGGAGGCTGATGTCGTTAAGTTTGAAAAGATGAAACCCAAGGTTCAAGGCAATTTAGAGAATAATGAAGAAAGTGTTGTTATTTTCGATAAGACAAAATCATTAAAGCCTAACGTTGAGTTTAAGATTGATGATTTTGAAAGTGGTATTAGTCATGATATTTTGGATGAGATTAATGTTGATGAACACTACTTAACGACTTCTTATGAAAAGGTAGTCAATATATTTGGTCGGTTTCAGCAGGAGGCTTTAGCATTGGGGCTGAGTGGGTTGAGGTGATTGATAAATATTAAGTTGGGCACTTAGGGGAAAAAGCGATATGGAGCTAACCTTTAACCTGACTAACGACACCGTAGTTTAGAAACTAACAGGTTGAGTACTGGTTACTATTTAGTATTATCAACTAGTAAGTTAGCTTCATCTTCGATATCACGTAGCCCTGCAAATATTTGATCAACTATGCCACTATCCAAACCAAAGCTATTTACTTGAAGCTTCAAGTCTTTCGCAGAGATTGAGATAGACTTCAACCTACTTTGAAGGTTGGACACTTCATAAGCATAACTGAATACGTCCAATTCCTCCCAAGCTAAATCAATATAATCAAATAATGACTTAGGGTCCTTATGATCAGTAAATCCAGCTACTTTTCTTAGTATCGTCCGGTAATCATGGTCGTTGATATTGTACTTGTTCTTGATAGGGTTCTTATCCATAAATGAACTAAAATGAATCTTAACCATGTTTGTAATAAAACGATGCCTGAACATGGATTGACAGCTTTTTACTTCAACCCCTGCACGTATGTTTAAACGACGAAATTCCTGATAAGCAGCGTCTGGTTGAACTTGTTTAGCATTCTCAGAACCTAGAAAAATATAATCATCAACATCATTTTCGTTAGCTATCAGGTCATATTTTATCAATCGTTCTATTAATTTTTGTCGATGCACTTCCATGAACAGTTGAACCTTAATCGCCACCCCCCTTTCGATTGGAATTACTCGAATTCGACCTTCTTCACGCTTTAATGTAGGAATTTTTATTTTATGATTTTCTACAAGCTCGAGGTTGTCATCGTATTCCATCTGAACTAACTCTTGTGGTCTTAAACCAGTTGCTTCAAGCATCGTAAGTTGGAACCTCCTTCGGTGGTACATATAGTCCAACTGCTCTTTTTGATCTTTTTCATCAAACAATGATAATAAGTGATTATTTAATTTCATTTCGTTCTTTGTATCGTTGAGAGTATCCCAAAGCTGATTAATTACTGATGTTGAAATTGGCGTTTTAAGCTGAGGCGTTGACCGTGGTAATTTAGTCGGGAAAACTTCCGCCTCTCCATAGTTTTTACCATTTCCCCCTGTCTTTTTAACTATTTTTAACTTAATTTGATAGCGTACTTCTACTGTATCTACGCCAATAAGATTTAACCGTGGATAATGATTTTTCTGAAGCCACTTTAAAAAAGCTACTATTTTTGGGAGAATTCCTTCCTTTATAGTGTCATTATTTCGAGAGCGCCTTCCATTTGAGCGTTTCTCAGCAGCTAATCGTTTAATAAGTTCATCAATATCAAACATTCTAAGCTCATGAAATTGAACCTTTGTATCGTAGCAGTAACGCACAAGATGGGTTAAATCTGTTGCGTAATTGCCAACAGTACCTCCATCAGATTTTTTGATACTTTTAGTATCAGATATATCAGATAAAAACATTTCTATTGGGAAACACGCTCGGCCATCAGGCCAATTGAATAGGAATACACCTTCTCTCTTATCTAAGGTAGAAATAACTTCGCCTGTTTGGTGATCAAAACGAAGTACCGAAGGATATTCAATATCAGGTAAAAAAGTCCAAAGTTGGCTATTTTTTGTCATTATTAACTGCCAGCTTTAATCCAAAGTAAGATGAAAATAAATCTTGATGCTTTTGATAATCCAAAGTATTTATGTTGGAATTAGCAATTAAATCAAGTGCTATACTATTTAAATCATTATAAGCCTTAACCAGAATCGCTTGATTACGCCTCAAAGCATCAATTTTTTGCTCCGCTTCTTCCAATTTGTTTACTGGTTTATTTTGATTAATTTCTTCTGCTGCTAACTCGCTAAGTTCATTTAAGATGGCCTTCCTTAATTTATCAACTTCGTCGTGACCACCATCGATATTTAAATCACAGTACTTCCGAAATGAGCCAAGGCTCATGCCTTCAATCTTTTTTCCTTTACGGCTCACTGCTGCTAATTCACTCTGCCTATTACACTTTGATGTAAGCCAGCTGTATTGTTCAGATCGCTCATCTAATGCTTTCTTCATCTCTGTATATAGGTTGACAACGGATTGTGCTTTCGTATTTTTATTCATGCTTTTTTATCACTCTGAATGCAACTTTAGTACTGCCAATTAAATCTAAGGTATCACCCATACTGATAAAATCTATTTTGTAGGTGCCTTTCATGAGCAAAATCTCAAGGTAATCTTGCAGTTCATCAGCATCAATATCTGTATACTGTTTAACTTTAAAGTGCTCACAAACAAGTTGGTACAGCTCTTCCGTATTCTGCATTTCTAATAAAGAGCTTTTTTCATAAAAATAAGTCATTTGCTGTCGTGCATATTCCGCTTCCAAGTCTGTCATTTCAGACCCTGGAATGTTAGCTTCAATATACTCAAGGATATGTTCTGGGTCTTTATGTCCTGAAATCCATTGACAAGCATCAATAGAAGAGTTCTTAAAGGTCCAAAAGAAAGTTAGTAGGAAAGATTTACGCAATTCATGAATATTTACGTACCATCTTCTGCCGTATTCATCCACACTTGTGCCAAAATAATCACAAAACTTGCATAAAACACTCCCAATCTTTTCGCTATCCATTACTGAACCCTTCGTATTATTGTGACCAAGAGTTAAGCGATATAACAGGTGGTTTGATTCTTTTGAACTTACTTCATCACCCCATTTTTTCGCAATATCATTAAACTGCCGAAGAAGTTTGATTGCTCTTGCTGTTATTTTAGGAATCGGTTTAGCTGTTTTAGGTAAGATATCATTAATGCCTGATTTCATTAAGTTATGCTCTATCCAGTAACCATCATCTTCTTGATAGTAAAGGCAATCATATTGGAGTAGAGAAAGCTCTTCTATTCTTATTGGCTTAAGCCCAGCGATCAATATAATGCAACTTGCCTGTAATATTTCTGTTAGGCAAACAAATGAAAGTTTATTCTCATCATTAAATTTTTTGAAAGCATCATCTGATATGCAAAAAGATACAACATTAAACTCTTTCAAAGAGTCGGGTAACAAATCCAGAATAACATCTGTTTTACCACCATTTTTACCACTACGATCTAACAGTTTTTGTTTATGGAGTATTTGCATTATATCTTCATAAGTTTTTATTATGTCATCAGCATTATTAATAACCATGCCAATCGATTTATTCAGTAGGAGTAAATTATCCTCTAGAGGTATCCAAGGGGTATGTTGTTTTGGTGCAGCAATACGTTTCAATTTTGTCTTTAATGTACTGAGAGCGAAGGCTTCAGAATTTCCGAGAAAGCCACCAAATAAATCCTCATACTGAAAACCTTTTTCGTATAGGTTGAGGAAAGTAGTGACGTATGAGGCTGTATATTTCCGATTTACAAAGCTCTCAATAAGTGGCGTTTTATGAGTTGGGTAGTTTGTAGACCAATTAACGGGTAGAAGAACTTTATTATTTACCTTTAGAATCTCAGGTTCAAACTGTCGGAAAAACAGAGATGCTTCATGCGACATCATTTCTTGCTTTGATATATCGAAATGTAGATTGACTTTAGCGCGATCAATAATTTCAATACCGCGTAAGTTTAGTTTATAGAAATCATTCTTTCTAAAGTATTTTTCAACCATTTCGACTTCAAAAGCCTCTAGGAAACACGGGGTATGGTCTTTATTTAAAGTAACTCCAATCTTTGAAAGGATTCGCTGGCCAACCCTTAAAGTGTGAAATGTCCCCCCATTTATCATTTCTTTGCAGTACAACTCTACATCTGATGGAGATACTTTAGATAACCCATATTTTAATGGTTGAAAACGATATTTATGAAGGAATACCCAAGAAATAAAGTTTAATAACCCACCTGTGAACGCTTTAATTCCGGTAATAGCCATTCTTTGCTGATTAATAGGATCTTCTATAATCAAAAAAACCAACTTCTGCAACTGACACAGGAAGTTAGAATTCTCAATATCTGTAAGATAAGTGCCATCAGGAAGAAGTCTTTTCCAAATTACAGTTTCAACATATTTATAATCTTGACCTGTACTAGATTTTACGGCTTTACTAGCCTTGACTGTATTTCTTTTTTTTAGAATCCATTCAGGTGACTCCACATGAGTTAGCAACCAATCTGCTGTAAATTCGCCATCGTAAGGTTGAGTTGCTGCATCATAGCCACTAAGAAACTGAATAATCATGTCACTTTCAGAGGCTAGCGCTTTAGAAATCTGTATATCTAATTGTTTCATGAAAGAGCCCCCGTCTTTATAAATATATCTGTCCAGTTAATCTTATTTGTTAATGCCCTTGATCGTTTTAAAGCTGATTTATGCATATCTGATAATCGAGATTCTCTTTTAGTTGGCAGAATAGCCTCTAGATGATTGGCCAAATAAATAAAAGCCAATGGAGAGATATTTGATGTTGGATCAGTTTGTGATAGTGTTTTTGCGTCTATATTACAGAGCTTCGCTGAATCACGATATGTATATAAAGCCGTGAGAGCTGTTTCTGATAGCGCCACATTTAAATGGCCTTCAGGTAATTCAAAAGCAGTATCAACAGAATATTTTCTCAAGTATTCAAGCAAAGGACTTTTATTTTCTTTATCATTCAATATGCCAATCAAAAATGCGTTAATCTCAGAAATAGAAGAAAAATCAACCGCTTCAAGCAGGTGGTCTTCATTGAACGCAGCAGCAGTTATTAATAAATTTTGATGTCTACGAACAAGTCTTGTACTCCACGCAGCTAATAATGGCTTTGGTATGTAGTGAGTTTGGGCCACTTTTCTCGAATTACCTAGTTTTATGGAAGCCGCTTTTATAGAGCCTGTTCTAAACCACTCAAGAGCTCCTTCAGTATGGCGAATTTTTGAGTGATTAATGCTTCTAGGTCCCAAACCAAATTCATTTAACGAAGGAAAGTAGCATGATAAACAAGTAGTAAACTCTTTGCCGTTTACATGTTTTGATGAGTTATAACCAGACAGTGCAATGCTTACGCGAGATCTTGAGGGGTTAGTTAGAGCAGTTCGAGTTTGGTTTTTAGCTAAGAATAAGTAATCTTCTTTTCCTTTCTGAATCAAACTTGAACGCTTACGACGAATCTCAAATAAAAAGCTAAGAATCTCTATACTAAGATCGTCTAGGATTTCTTGTTTCATCATATGAGCCCTAGGCTTATCGATTGAAAAAGTCATCCCTAAATCTGATAAGAAAAGATGGGACTTGCCATCAATATCAGAAACCTTAGCTTCAACTAGTGATTCAAAAGTCCACTTGGGGTTCAGCATCATTAGTAAAGCTACAAGGTAGCTAACATCAGCCACACTTAATAACCCCATACACCAGCCTAGATGATTTACAGGCTTAATAAGAGTCGGATTCTCAATTTCAGTAAAAGGTAAGAAACTCAGTCCTTTAGATTCTGATAACTCTTTGACTGGCAGATGAGAGTGTTTACTAGTGCCTCTTTTCCAAAGACCATCGAGATTTCGATCAAGTAAATAAAGATACATATAAACACCACTTTGCGTGTCTGGGTTGGCAATGTGGTTTCGCACTGGGTATCTAGTTCCCCTTTCATTACACTGCATACTCCAGACGTATAGCTCACCTTTTTCATAAATAGCCATACGCTCGGGCTCGGCTTTAGAAATAGAAGCGATTATATCTTGAGCATAATCGTAATGTGATTTTATCGAATGAAAATAGCTCCTCAAACATTTAAATAATTTGTCTCTTTTTCTATCTAAATCAAAGTGAATTTCATCAAGGTATTTTGCATCTGTGCGATGCAAACTGATTGGTGTTAATAGCTTATCGACAGTTTTAGTTTCGGGTGTTGGGTCTTTTTGGGGAGCATTTTGTCCAATTAGCTGAACTTTAAAGCTTGAATTTGAATTAATCTCACCGACTTTCTTCATGAGAGGAATGATTACATTTAGCGGTATAGCATCGCGATCCTTAATGAATTGAAGAAAAGGTCTGCAATTAGAGTTCCAGTTTTTTACACGCGTTGGTAGTTGCGCTTTTGATGCTGAAGTAGTGAGGGTAGAAGCATACGCTTGAGCTATAAGGGCTTTCCATCCCTTAGGTGTAGTTGGCAATAGTTTAATGGATAAACATTCAATGGCAGGGAATAAGGTATGATTCAATCGACCTAGCCATGACTTGGTGGATTTATATACTTTGCCTTCACTGTACATAATGATTAATTCTATTAAGTGCTCCTTATCCTCAAGATTTAAGATAGCTCTTGATATTGAGGTAAATATAGAACCGCCATCACCTTTATCAATTCGAAAGCCTGGCTTACCATTTTCAATCAAAAATTCCAATTCACACCCAGTTGTCAAAAAATAGTTAACAAAATACAGGCTTAAATTACATTAAAAATGATTATAAATCAATATTATGTGGTATATTTATGCAGCCTCTTTGATAACGGTATGTGTTAGGAATGCAGGAGTACGGTAACCTTCAGTGCCGTTAGGTTTGATGTGCCATTGATGTAAATATTGTTCTAGATAGGTAATTTCGTCATTACTGATTTGATTGATAACTTTGTCTGTGATGTCTTTTTGTTTGACTAAGGCCTCGACAAAGCGTTTGGGTAAAACAGTGGCTAACATATTTTTTAGTGATTTTTGGCCACTGGTTTCACGCCAATCACTTATTAATTCTTCAACTGGAGACTCAGGTAGCAAGTTGATGGTTACCGCTTGCCCAGCACGCCAAAATGATGATATTTGCAAAATGGCAGGACCAGATAAACCACGATGAGTGAACAAGATGTTCTCTTTGAATTTGGTGCCATCTTCGCTGCTAACTTCAGTTGGCAGGCTAATACCTGACAGGCCGTCAAACTTTTGTTTATCATGATCATGCAAAGTAAAAGGAACTAATGCTGGGGTGGTAGGTAAAACATTGAGGCCAAATTGCTCAGCAACTTTATAAGCAATCGGGCTCGCGCCTAATTTCGGCATAGTTAGCCCGCCAGAAGCAATCACTAAAGATTCACATTGGTAGCTTTCGTTTGTTGTAACAATTTCATAACCGGTGTCACTTTTATTAACTGAAATCACTTCGCTACGCAAAGCCATTTCGACACCCGCCCATTCACATTCGGTCATCAATATATCGACAATGTCTTGAGCGCTGTTATCACAGAATAATTGCCCTAAGGTTTTATGATGATAATTTAGGCCATGACGATCAACAAGCTCGATAAAGTCTTGTGCGCTATAGCGGCTAAGCGCTGATTTAGTAAAGTGTGGGTTCTGGCAAAGATAGTTTTCAGGGCTAGCGTTTTCGTTAGTAAAGTTACAGCGACCGCCGCCAGAAATTAATATTTTTCTGCCTGGTTTTTTCCCCATGTCTAGCACGGTAACACTACGGCCACGATAGCCTGCGGTAGCGGCAGCCATTAAGCCTGCTGCACCCGCACCAATAATAATTACATCAGAAAATATCAACGAAACAACCCGAGTCATGTTTTAGATAACATCATTATACTTGAGATGATTCAGTAGAGCGATAAGATAAAATGCTACGTATTATTTTTAAGATTTGTTTGATGCCCGTAATAAAGCTATGTGCTTTTAAGTAACCAATTTTTACTTTTTCCTGTCATTAAGTTGCACAGCATCACTGCTGATTTATCTAAATAGCCTTTTATTGTGGTTTGCTTTTAAACTCGCTGCTTTGATTTTATAGCACTACTCTGCAGGCCTTTATTTTTCTACTATGTAAAGAAAAGTATGAATAAGTAAAGAAATGCAAAGATGATGTGATCTTGAGAACTAACTCCTAAAATACGGCTCTACAACATGCTCCTTCAGCTATTTTCAGGTGAGAGCATTAATGTTCTGCCGGTTAGTTCTGTGCAGTAATGGCCATTAACTTTATTGGAAAAATATATGAGTTCTAAATTCCACCGGTTTTCAACTATTTCATCTTCAACAATATTACTCTTTACCTCTGTGCTCGTACTTGCTGGCTGTGGCGGCGGTGATGATGACTCTGACATCGGTTATGTGAAGTTTTATAATAGTTCGAAAAATGCACCAGCAATTCTGCTGACTATTGATCAAGATCTTGAGTCAGATGATGACGACGACGATGACAATTATGAAGTTACCTTTAATGGTGTTGAATACACCGAAGCACTGAGTAATTTTGAGGTGGAGCCACATACTTACTTTTATGAAATGGGTTGGCAAGACGAAGACAGTAATGACCGTGATGATTTAGCCCTAATAGCAGAAGGCCAAGTAACAGTAACTAAAGATAATATCCAACTATTAGTATTAACCGATGACATTACCTCAGCACAAGTTGAAACATATAATATTGCCCTCGTTGATGATGATGAAGACGAAGATAATGATCTGTTTAATTTACGAATATTAAACCTACACCCTGACTCTTCAGGTGTTGATGTTTACATGTCAGAGTCTGATGAAACTTTCAATGAAGCAACATTAGTAGGGCAATATAATTATAAGCAATTATCAGACAATCAAAAATTTGAGCAAGACGAATATATTTTCTATATCACCAAGTCAGGCACTGAAGAAGTGCTATTTACTTCTAGTGATATTGATTACGCTTACCCAGCACAATATGTGATGATAGTACGCGAAAACAGCGGCTCAGGTACTTCACCTTACGCATTAGATCGTATGTCTAATTCTTCAATAACTGAATATTTAGATACTGATTCAGAGGCAAGGTTCAGAGCTTATAATGCGATTACAGAGCATGATTTGATTCCAAATTACACAGGAACATTCGACGTTTACATCAATGGTGTTGACGATGAAGCCGAGATCAAGGCACTTGAACGCGGCCACTTTAGCGAAACAAAAATTCAAGATAAAGGTGATTACAGCTTAGATTTGTTAATTCCAAATACCACAGAACTTTTGTTGAGTAACCATTTGTTAGGTTTGGCTGAAAATACCAATAAAACTGTTTTCTTCTATTTAAATGAAGAAGATGTTGACCTTGATGGTGACGGCAATGTTGATGAAGACAATGATGGTATTGTTGATGAAATTGAAGTGAAAATTCGTTCTCTTGTGGTTAATAATAGCACACGAGGAAGTATCTACGATCATCAAATTACCATGATAAACTTGGTTGATAGCGATGATTTTAGTTTAGTTAATTTCTATTTTGTCCGCAGCGATGAAACGATCGAAACCGCTTTGTATAATCGTAGTGCAGCTTATACTCAACCTGAATCTGTTTACCTACAAAATAATACTTATCAAGTGTTTGCCGTAGCTAAAGTTGATAGTAGCGATGTAATTCTTTCAAGCTTTGAACTGGTACTTAATGAAGAATCAGAAGAATTGTTTTTAATCGTTGAAGCCGATATTAATGAACCAACAGGCTATCGTACAGAAATACTGAAACAAACAGATGACGAAGAAGAATAATGCTTATTACTGAAAAATAACCTTATACCATGTCATCAATAGCGCATAATAAAAAAGGCTTACTTAACTATTTAAGTAAGCCTTTTTTCGCTACTATTTCGTAACGTTAGTATTTTGTAACTACTGACCAGATGCCGCGGTCATAATACTGCCACCGCCAGCTTTTGCCATTTCAGCTAAGTCTTTATCAACAAAAAATAATGCGTGGCCATCGTGACCTACCAAATTAATTTTATCTAAAACACTTTTGAACAAGGTTTCTTCTTCATGCTGTTCAGCAACGTACCACTGTAAAAAGTTAAAAGTAGAATAGTCTTGATTAGTAAAGGCTTGGTGCGCCAAACTATTGATATGTTCAGTGATCTCACACTCGTGCTGATAGGTTTTTTCAAAAACATCGGCTAATGATTTAAACTCATGTGGTGGCGCGTCAATGGTACCTAAAATAGGTAGTGCACCTGTTTCACTGACATAAGTAAATAGACGAGTCATGTGGTCCATTTCTTCAGAGGCATGTTTACGCATAAATTCTGCAGCACCTTCAAAGCCTTTCTCTTCACACCACGCACTCATTTGTAAGTACAAATTTGAAGAATAAAATTCTAAGTTGATCTGTTTGTTTAACTGTTTAACCATTTCAGGTTTTAACATTGTGCTACCTCGTTGTGCGTTTTATCACATAAATTATGCAACGCAGTGTGCGTGAATATGAAAGTAAATTCAAGCTAAATATTTGTAAATCCCTTATAAAACAAGGGCTGCAGGCAAACGATAATGGTTTTTATTTATCTTACTTTAACGTTTCAAATAAAAAATAGTCCGTTAAAAATAGTAATAAAAGCCGTGAGGGCGATTAAAAAAGGGAGCATTGGCTCCCTAGTGGTTTGCTGAGTCGGCAGTTTATAGCTGGCTTAGAATGGTTTCTGCATTACTGATTTCAAATTCTTTCGGCTTTTCAACGTTTAAGCTTGTTACTACGCCGTTGTCGATGATCATTGAATAACGTTGAGAACGTAAACCACCAAATGCTGCTGTTTCCATTTCTAGACCTAGCGCTTTCGTGTAGCTGCCATCGCCATCGGCTAACATCATCAGGTTTTCAGCATTTTGCGCTGTTGCCCATGCAGCCATAACAAAGGCGTCATTAACAGATAAACAAATAATGGCATCAACGCCTTTAGCTTTTAATTCATCAGCTGAAACCACATAACCTGGTAAATGTGCTGCAGAGCAGGTTGGGGTGAATGCACCAGGTACAGCAAACATAACGACTTTTTTATTAGCAAAAAGTTCTGAAGTATCATGGCTGATCATTTCACCGTTTTTTAATTCTTGCAGTTGCCCACTTGGCATAGTCGCATTGACTTGTATCATAGTGTGTCCCGTATAAAGTTAGAATGAATAATAGGTAAGTGACCATTACTTCATAAAATGGCTTTGATAGCCATCAAATTATTTTACTTAAAACAATACTTTCAATTCATACCATCTCAGATATAAGTGCTGAGGTTTGCTCTACAACGCCCCTCCAATGTCGAAAAATATTAAGCTTGCGCACATAAGGTCATTTATAAATGGCTGATTTTAACTTGCTTGCTGTAAAGTTTCGCTGATACCTGAAACATGGCTACTCACGTCTTTCGCGATATTTTCAGCTAACTCTTGTGATTGACCGACTTCTTGATCAACATTACTCATAGCCGTTTCAAAAGTAATGAAATGTTCACGCTGTAGGGTAATTTGCTCCAGTGTGTTTAAAGCTACCTCTGCAGATACTTTTGCTTGGTCAGTGACCTCAATCGCAGTTTTTTGTAATTCATCAGCAATATTTTTCTGGTTTGCTGACGCGGTTTCTATGTCAATAATGGTGGATTGAATTGAGTTGGTTGCACTTTGTAATTGTTCGAGCTTGGCGGAAATTTGTTGCAATGACTCTTGGGTTTTTCCTGCTAATTGTCTGACTTCATCAGCTACTACAGAAAAGCCTCTGCCATGTTCACCGGCTCTAGCGGCTTCAATAGCGGCATTTAATGCGAGTAAGTTGGTTTGGTCAGCAATGGCGGCGATAACATCAACAATAGAGGTTACGCTGTTAACTGATTGTGATAGTGAGGTTATTGCATCTTTACTTTGTTGCGCGGCAATATTGGTTGACTCACTGGCTTGTAATACTTGTCCAACGCGTTCTTGGCTTGCCTCCATAGCTTGCTGAGTAGCTTGTGCATTGTTAACAACTTGGCCTGATAGGTCGTTTACTGTTTCAGTTGCTTGCCCCAGTGCAGCCATAATTTGACGCGCGCCTTGTACATGTTCACTGGTGCTGGCGGAAGACTGATAAATATTGTGAACTTGGCTTTCCATTGCTTTTAGCGCATTGGCTACCAGATCAAGTTGGTGGGCTTTTTGCCGATCATCGTTAGCGAGTTTATTGACCATTTCATTAAAGCTAGATGATATTTCACCCAGTTCAGTTTTAACCGAAATCCCTTCAATGTTATCAACTTTACCTTGTTCAACTAGGGCGACAAAGCTATCGCGTAATTTGCGTAATGGATTTAAAATAACCGTACGCTGTAAGGCATAGTTAGCCACTAAGAAAAATATTAAGAATGTTGTTAAACCGATAACAATCAACATTAATTGTTGATTTAACTCTTTTTGTTCATCAACGATGGTGGTTTCACCGGTCAATATTATTTGTTCTAATGTTTCGACATCCGTAACGAGTTGTTGAAGGCCTTCTTGGCTGCTCAGCTTGAGTGTTAAGGTATTGTTAAACTCATTAAGGTATCTATTGCTAAGCGATCTTAGCTCATTTATTGCTTCGTCGGCTAAGTCTTCATTATCTTCTTCATCAGCAAAAAAATCATCTTCATCCACTTCATCATATATGGCTAAAGCAGGCATTTTTTCTAATTTTTGTATTAAATTCTTTAATTCATCAACAATAATATTCAGATGGTCAGCACGTTTGGCATCAGAGGTGAAAAACTTCTCTCGACTGTGGATTAGCTCATTTAAGCTTTTGGCGATTAGTTGGTTATTGGCTAAGTAATCGATACGTTGTTGCGTGCTCAACTTTTTGCTTTGTTGTGAATATTCAGCAAGAGTGAAGGTTAACGACAACATGTTTTGTTCGGCATTACGAAGTAACGCTAGGGGATCACCACTTAGCTTGCCTAAAGCACGATACTTAGTTGTTATATCATGATCAAGCTGGGCCGTTTTTTCTTCAAGGTGCTCGGTTAGATCGGGTAAATTCAGCTTTTTGCTCTGTTCGTTGATTAATGCCAATTGCTGTTGTGCTTCAGTCAGTAAAGCAGCATCGCCAGATTGCAAATACTGCGCAATGGTACGATAAAAGCTAACTGTCGTTGCTGACTTTAGAGCTTGGTAGTCGGCGAGTTGTGCGCGACTGGTAGTAAGTGAATTGCCAACATGGTACATGGTGGTTAAAAAAACTGTCGCAAATAAACTGACGGCGATCACTGATACTTTTGAAAAACTTGAAACTCGCACTGGCATCCAACCCTGTAACTAACGTTAACGTTTCTGAACGATGCCGAATTCTCACGTTTTAATATGACGGTTTGGTTACGGTTAGATGACACTCGTGTGACAAATTTATTACTGCGCAATTAGGGGGGGGGCAATACTGCGTGTCGCTAAAACCCGATCAAGGCTTCAACGACAAAAGCGACAAGCTGAGCAAAAATAGACGCTAGTTGTTTTTCGGGATTGCTTGATTAACATAAACATCAAAACGATTTTTTTTCATATTAATGCTGGTTGATGGTGCTTTTCCTGCTAATGGCGGGGCGTAGCTTGGTCGTTTAACTACAACACGATACTTGGCTAAGGCAATAGCTGGCGCTAATAAGTTGTCAGCATCAAGGTCTTCACCAACTAATGATTGAAATACGCGCATTTCTTTTTTAACCGCGGCAGACTTCTCACGATGTGGATACATAGGATCAAGATAAATTACATCTGGTGGCTCGGCTAAGGTCATATTTTCAATCGATGAGGTATTAATTAAGCTCATTCGCTCGGTAATGTCATTAATTTCAGTACTTAACTTAGCACGTTCAAGGCCATCTTCTAGTAAAGCGGCAACAATGGGCATACGCTCCATCATAGTGACATTACAACCTAAGGTTGCTAATACAAATGCATCACGGCCTAAACCTGCAGTAGCGTCTAATACATTCGGGGTAAAGCCATGTTTTAAACCAACGGCTTTGGCTATGTCTTGACCTCGGCCACCACCAAACTTACGACGATGGGCTGTCGCTCCATCAACAAAGTCAACGCAAATAGCACCAAGTTTTGGCTCATCAAGTTTACTCAGTTCTAAGCGTTGCAAGTTAACTTGCAAAGCAAACAATAACTTAGGATGATTTTTTACCGCAGCAATATCGCCGATATAATCAAGCTGCCATTTTTTCGCAATGCGTTTTGCTTTTTCTGTATCAACAGCATCAACATAAGCAACGGCAATTTTATTCAACATCTGCAACTTCTTCTAAATGAATATGATTGTCACCCGTTGCATAAGCAATTAGGCGGCTTAGTTGACTTAGTGATAAGTCACATTGCTGTTGCCAGTGATTAAAGCTTGCTTGGATAGCGTTTAAGCTAGATTTAGTTTGAATGCCACCAGTAATAATGTCATGAGCACGAAAATAAGCTTCAACATCTCGACTTAAAATAAAAGTGTCTTTGCCTAAAGCACGCAGAGCATAAGGTCCGGTGTTACCACCAAGGCGTTGGCCGTGCTTTTTCAAATAAGCCCATAAACCAATAATGTCGTTACTGGGCCAGTTTGCAATAAACTCAGCAAAACTGTGGCCTTTTTGTTGCTCTTCAAAAATCATTTGTCCATTAGCTTTAATGGTTTTGACTTTATTAAAGTTACGGATGATTTTTGGATCGCTGGCTTTTCGCTCCATCATTTCTTCTGGCATCATCAAAACCTTTTCGATATTAAAATTAAAAAAGCTTTCTTCAAAGTTAGGCCATTTATTTTCTACAACACGCCAAACAAAACCTGATTGGAATACTTTTTTACTGAACTCGGCTAAAAATCTATCGTCGCCTATTTGGGTTAGCAATTGATCTTGCTGACCAGGACCTAATAAAATATTCAGCTTAGCCGCACCACCTTTGCGTTCAGTGGCGCGTTGATATATATCGTCAAATTTTTCTAATGCCATGTTCTTAACCTGTGATGCCGCTATGACGTAACAAAGCGTCTATATTAGGCTCTCGTCCACGGAAAGCTTTAAATAGCTCGCTAGGCTCTTTTGAACCGCCCATTTCTAAAACATTGGTTAAAAAGTCATGGCCGACTGTTTGGTTAAAAATGCCTTCTTCTTCAAAACGGGAAAAAGCATCTGCCGATAACACTTCGGCCCATTTGTAGCTGTAATAGCCTGCAGCATATCCGCCACCAAAAATATGACCAAAGCTGTGTTGAAAACGATTGAACTCAGGTGCTTTTATTACCGCGTAATCATCTCGAACTTGGTTCAATACCTGTTGAATTTCATCACCTTTTTCTGGTGAATACTGGGCATGCATTTTAAAATCGAATAAGCTAAATTCTAGCTGACGGATCATTTGCATTGCCGATTGAAAGTTTTTCGCCGCTAACATTTTATCTAGCATATCTTGTGGTAACGGTTCATCAGTTTGGTAATGACCAGAAATAAAAGCCAATGCTTGGGGTTGCCAACACCAATTTTCTAAAAATTGGCTTGGTAATTCAACCGCATCCCATGGCACACCGTTAATACCAGAAACTCCCGCTGCGTTAATTTGTGTCAGCATATGATGAATGCCGTGACCAAACTCATGGAACAAGGTAACCACTTCGTCATGAGTGAATAAAGCCGGTTTGTCGCCCACGGGACCGTTAAAGTTACAAGTGAGGTAGGCTACGGGGTACTGAATATCGCTATTAGCTAATTCTCGTCGGCCAACACAATCGTCCATCCAAGCGCCGCCACGTTTGTGAGCACGCGCATATAAATCAAAGTAGAAGCTACCACGTAGCTGTTGATTGTTATCAAAAACATCGAAAAACTTAACATCTTTATGCCAAGTATCAACACCTTGACGTTCGCTAATCGTTAAACCAAATAAGCGATGTACTACTTCGAATAAGCCGGCAACGACTTTCTTTTCAGGGAAGTAAGGGCGTAGCTCTTCGTCAGAAATAGCGTAGCGTTCTTGTTTTAGTTTTTCACTGTAATAAGGTAAATCCCAAGCTTGCAAGTTGCTTTGGGCAAAGTTTTGTTTAGCAAATGCCGTAACTTCAACTAAGTCTTGCTCACCTTGAGCTTTTGATTTTACGGCTAAATCTTCTAAGAAGCCGATTACTTCATTGCTATTATTTGCCATTTTGGTTGCGAGAGACTTTTCTGCAAAGCTATCAAAACCGAGTAAGTTGGCAAGTTCATGACGTAAAGCGAGTAATTCACTCATGATCGGGCTGTTGTCATATTCACCAGCATTTGGGCCAATTTCAGAGGCACGGGTAACGTAAGCACGATACATTTTTTCGCGTAATGCTTGGTTATCACAGTAGGTCATGACCGGTAAATAACTTGGTATGTCTAAAGTAAATAACCAACCTGACTTGTCTTGTGCTTCGGCTAAGGCTTTTGCTGCCTCTTTCGCGCTTTCTGGTAATCCAGATAACTCGTTTTCATCGGTAATATTCACGCTAAATGCATGGGTAGCATCGAGAATATTATTACCAAAAGTTGAACTAAGCTCTGATAAGCGTGTAGCAATTTCGCCGTAGCGCTTTTTGTCGTTATCGTTCAGAGCAATACCTGACAAGGTGAAATCACGTAGCGCATTAGTGATAACTTTTTGTTGTGCGGTATCTAATTGTTTAAATTCATCACTTTCACTTAATTGCTGATAAGCAGCAAATAAGCCAGCGTGTTGGCCAACAAAAGTGCCGTATTCAGATAAAAGTGGCAGGCATGATTCATAAGCATCGCGCAGTTCATCGCTATTAACCACGGAGTTCATATGCGAAATGGGTGACCATAATTTACCTAATACGTCATCAACTTCATCAATAGGTGTTACCAAATTAGCCCAGGTAAACTCAGTATTGCTAGCTAACACCTCGGCAATGGTATTTTTACAATCATTGATAGCTTGCTCGACCGCGGGTTTAATATGCGCAGGTTTAATTTTAGAAAATTGCGGTAATGGTGTATGTTGTAATAATGGGTTTGTCATTGCGAGCATAGCTTGATCAGTCAAATGTTGTTATTGAAGTAAGGGCAAATTTGTTTAATTCAAGTGAAAACTTTTATATCAGGTCAGCCACAATACGCTGAACTTGCACTTGCTAACAAAATTAAACGCCATAATTGTTAATCTTTTATAGTAAATTACGCAATTTTTCTATTTAACATGCCATACTTAATTTTCGTTAATATTGTGATTGCTGTTGTATAACTTACTAAAGTGAACCCCCTCAAATATATGCTAAATATTATCCGAACTTTTTTAATTTTAATTTATATCGTGATTTTGCAAGGTTATTTTTTTGCCCATCCGGTGAGTGCAAAACTTAATAACGTTATTTTAGAGCGTGTAACCGTAGAAGATGGCTTGTCGCAGGCTACGGTAATGGCGTTAGCACAAGATAAGCAAGGTTATATCTGGTTTGGCACAGAAAATGGTATTAATATTTATGATGGTTACAATATTTCCTCACTAGCGGGCCCAGATAAAAATTTCCATAAATTTAGTGTTAATACTATCTATGTCGCAAGTGACGGCTTGGTTTGGATTTCTCTATTCGGGGAAGGTTTATACACTTATGACCCTGTCAGTAACGAATATCGCTTAATTATTAAGTCATCACCTAATGATGAAGAGCTTGATGTTTGGCAGGTTATTGAAGATGAGAAAAACAATAGCTTTTGGTTTATCACAGAAAAATCCGTAATACACTACGACTTGGCAGCGAAGGCGATAACAAAGCGCATAGACTTTCAAGCACATTTATCCAGTATAGATACGTTATATGGCGTACATATTTTAAACGATAAGTTGTTTTTTTCTAGCCGTGCAGGTTTGTTTTTTTACGATAGGCAAGCTAATAAATTAATAAAACTGCCAAAAATTGTTCATAGTGATACTGCAGGGCTCAGCTTTAATGAAGTTGAAGCCGGTAAAGTTTATGGATTAACCTATATTAACCAACGTTACTATGTCGGAACAAATGATGGTGTGTTTAGCTTTTCAGAACAGAGTTTACTCAGCTTCTTGCAAGACCAAACGACCACTTTAACTTATCAAATTGCGGTAGAAAATGCTTCCGTTTATAAACTGCTGACAGTTGATGACCTAGTCTATGTAGCTTCTACTCATGGGCTTTACCGATTTAATACGACTAGTCAACAGGGTGAATTTTTATTCAAGTTCGGTCAATATTTCCCTTCAGTAGCTGACGCTAATATCATCAGTTTGATAACCGATCATAATGGGCAATTGTGGATGGGTTCACAAAGTTCGGGTGCATATCGATGGGACCCTAAAACCGAAATTATTACCACCTACACATACCGTCATTTAGATAACAATAGTTTATCAAGTGCTAATGTTACTTCAATTGTGCCAACACAAAACAAGAAGCTTTGGGTTGGTACTGACGATGGCTTAAATTTAGTGGATTTAGCAACCAATAGCATTAAACGATTCCTAGAAAATAGCACTAAAAAAACCTCATATACCCAGAGCAATATTTATGAAATTGCCAAAGACTATTTAGGTCGCTTGTGGTTATCTACAGCGGATGGAGTCTTGCTGTTTGATACCCACGAACAAAAGCTTATTCCAACAACATTTCCTCAAGAAACCTTAGACTTATTAGCAGAAAAAGACTGGATTACGATTGAAAGCTTAGGACAGTATATTTGGCTGGTTTCTAAAGTTGGTATCCATAAAATTCATGCTAAAACCGGTGAACTTGTTCATTTCGATGATTTGCCTGATTATTTTAATGCTAATTACATTTGGCATATTATGGCATCGTTTTCTGGCGATCCCAATGAGGTACTCTTCTCAGGCACCGATATTTTATGGCAATACAATCAGTTAACAAAAGAATTGAGACAAATTTATCGCCATAAGGGGCTTTCCAGAGAGGGTTACAGCTATGTTGACAATTGGGCGCGTGATAGCCAGGGTTTAATTTGGCTTTCTTATTCACAAGTAGGGCTAGTAGCGCTCAGCCCCGATGACTACCAAGTGCAGTATTTTTTCGACGAGCACAATAGTCCATTGGATGTTAATTTATATGGCGTTCAAGTTGACAGTGTAGACAACGTCTGGGCATCAAGCCATAGCGGGCTATTTCGGCTTCGTGTTGCTGATAAACATATGCGTCGTTTTAATAAACTTGATGGTTTGGCCAGCTCAGAATTTAATGCAGGTGCCTTTGACATTCTAGATGATGGTGACCTTGTGTATGGTGGTATTTCAGGGGTGAATATTTTTGATCCCATTGAGCTCGACAGCAAGAATCAGCATAGCAGTAATACGGTCAGTGTCGTTAATATAGATACCTTATCAAGACCCCTTAACTCTCCTCATATTATTCCCAATGATTATCAAGTAGCTTTAGCACACGATGATTTTGGTATTCGTATAGATTTCAGCGATTTTTCTTACGGATACACTGAGAATCCAATTTTTAAATATGGCTTTGTCAATGGTGTATCATTTCCAGAAACCCAACAAAATTTTGTCACTTTTCCTCGCTTAGACTCAGGTGAATATATTTTTCAAGTTCAGGCTAAATCAGCTATAACGGGCGAATATTCTCAGCCCGCGTTTATTCGTATCAATGTTAGTTATGCTCCTTGGCGTTCACCCTTCGCCTATAGCTGTTATATTTTGGTGGTAATTATTGCCATAGCCTTATGGTTGAGAAGTCGTCAATTGCGTCGAAATGAGCTTGTTAAAGCCCACAACGAAGTTAAATTTAGAGAAAATCGTTTACAACTAGCCCTGTCAGCAAGCAATAGTGATGTTTGGGATTGGCAGGCACATAACGATATTATTTTCGCTAAACGTTTTGTTAATGACTTAGGTTATAAAGACATAGACTCAGCATTGGACTTTACACATCATGTTGCACTCATTCATGCTGAAGATCGAGATGATTTTGTCTCAAAATGGCAGAGTTTTATTCGCTCTGCCGACGCTGATGCTCTATTTGAATGCACTTATCGCTTAAAGTGTGTTGATGGCGAGTGGATGTGGTATCGAGACGTTGGAAAAATAGTGACTTTTGACCCTGTTGGCCAGCCGTCGCGTGTTACCGGCTCATACAGCAATATTACTGAATCTAAAGCAATACAGGAACGAGCCCAGTACTACGGTGCGGCATTTGAACAAACAAGAGACTGGGTGCTAATTTTCGATGAAAATTTTGAAATAGGACGAGCAAATAAAGCGATGTCAGATGCTTTTGGTTGGAAAGCTGAAGAGCTGAAGTTATCGCTTGGTTTAGCTGGCATTACGCCGAAACGGCTGAATGCTTATCGCAAGTTATTACCTACCATCGATAATATAGGTTATTGGCGTGGTGAAGAATTTATTGAAACACCTGATGGTAAAGAGTATCACGTAATTACCAATATCAGTATTAGCAAAAATATTGAGCATCAAAAGAGTCATTATATTCTGGTTTACACTGATATCACCGCGCTAAAGTCAGCAGAAAATGAGCTGCGGATCATGGCGAATTATGATCACTTAACGGGCTTGCCAAATCGCAGTTTGTTACTTGATCGTATTGAGCACGCGATGGCAGCATCGAAACGTAGAAAAGAAGCCGTGGCATTATTTTTTATTGATCTGGACCGATTTAAGCAAGTTAATGACTCGTTAGGGCATGAGTACGGTGACCGTCTGTTAAAAGAAGTTTCTAAGCGCTTAGGGAAGTCGCTACGTGCTGATGATACGTTATCAAGAATTGGCGGCGATGAATTTGTTGTGTTGCTTGAGCGTTTTCGTGATCCAAAAGAGCTTGGGCGTATTGCGCAAAAGTTTATTAATTTAGTGCAAAAGCCTTTTGCGCTAAATAATAATGTCGTCAGTATTGGTGCCAGTATTGGTATTTCACTCTACCCGGATGATGCTGATGACTCTGCTGGCTTTTTTCGCAATGCAGACGTAGCTATGTATCACGCTAAACAATTAGGTCGAAACAATTACCAATTTTTTACTGAACATATGAACCTCGAGGCAAAGCAGCGACTGACCCGAGAAACTAATTTGAAACTTGGTTTTGCCAATGATGAGTTTTTCAATGTTTATCAGCCTATTATGGATGCCTATAAAGGTAAGGCGGTAGGTGCTGAACTGTTGATGCGTTGGCGTCATAATGGTGTGGTTGTACCGCCAATTGAGTTTATAACGCTTGCTGAAGAGTTGGGTTTAATTATTCCAATGACTGAACAAGCGATGAAACGGGGCTTTGAGCAATTAAAACTGTGGCGTCAACTAAGGCCAAACTTTTACCTTTCAGTTAATTTTTCAGCTAAACATTTCAGTGATAAAAATCTGATTGAATCTATTGAGGTGTTATTGGCAGAATTTGATTTGCCGGCGAATGCCTTGAAAATTGAAATTACGGAAAGCGCTTTTATTTTTGAGCCAGAAAAAGCAATTAATACGATGAACGCCCTGAGCGAGATGGGCGTATTGCTGTCGCTTGATGATTTTGGTACGGGTTTTTCATCGTTAAGCTATTTAAAACAATTGCCTCTGGACATAATAAAAATAGACCGAAGCTTTGTTGCTGGTATTGGTGTTGAGAAAACAGATGAAGCGATCATAGAAGCGACCTTGGTCTTGGCCAAAAGCCTTAATATTTATTGCATCGCAGAAGGTGTAGAGACAAAAGCACAATTAAATTATTTGGCCAAACGGCAATGTCATTATATTCAAGGTTACTTCTACAGTAAGCCACTTGAGGCCTTAGAATTCATCGAAAATTTGAAAAAAAGCGTCGATGAAATTAAAGCCGTCGCTCAAGGGTCTGATTCAGCTAACGGTTAATGTTTATGAGTAAGCTATTGGTTTTTTATAATTCGTAATCATATCTATCTAATTAGTAAAACATTATAAGCAATATATTGATCTTAAAAGAAACTAAGGCAACAAATATGACACAACATTTTGACTACATTTCGATTGGCGCAGGCAGTGGCGGTATCGCCTCGGCGAATCGAGCCGCACGTTTAGGGAAAAAAGCCGCCGTGATTGAAGCGCGGCATATTGGTGGCACGTGTGTCAATGTTGGTTGCGTACCTAAAAAGGCCATGTGGTATGCCGGCCAAATTGCTGACGCCTTACATTATGCTAACGACTATGGTTTTAAAGCGCCGCTACAAAGTTTTGATTGGTCGAAATTAGTTGCAAACAGAGAGGCTTACATTGAACGAATTCATGCCGCTTATGCGCGCGGTTTTGCCAGTAACGATGTGACTGTAATTAATGGCTTCGCTAAGTTTGTTGATAAAAATACGGTAGATGTTGATGGTGTTTTATATACCGCAGATCATATCACTATTGCTACAGGTGGGCGTCCAAGTCGCCCAAGTATTGAAGGTGCAGAGCACGGTATTGATTCTGATGGCTTTTTTGCCTTAACTGAACAGCCAGAAAAAGTAGCGGTTGTTGGTGCGGGTTATATTGCAGTTGAACTTGCCGGTGTGTTACATGCGCTGGGTAGCGAATCACACTTATTAGTACGTAAAGAAAAACCATTACGCGGTTTTGATAACATGCTCAGTGATACTTTAGTGGAACAGATGGCTAAACATGGCCCAACACTACATACCATGAGTGTGCCAACACGTGTTGAAAAGCATACCGATAATACCTTAACGATTCATTTAGACAACGGTAAAACTGTTGGGCCTGTTAATACCGTGATCTGGGCGATTGGCCGAGAGCCTGCTACTGATAACATTAACATTGAATCGACAGGTATTAAGCTCGACAAACGTGGTTTTATTCCAACAGACAAGTTTCAAAATACTGACGTTGCTGGCATTTATGCCGTAGGCGACAATACAGGTCGCGCACAGTTAACACCGGTAGCTGTTGCTGCTGGTCGCCGTTTATGTGAGCGCTTATTTAACAACAAACCTAACGAGCATTTAGATTACTCAAATATAGCGACTGTAGTCTTTAGTCATCCGGTAATTGGTACTGTTGGCATGTCAGAACAAGAAGCAATTGAAGAGTACGGTGTTGATAACGTTAAAGTCTATAACTCTCAATTCACGGCTTTATATCAAGCAATAACGGAAGATTATCGTGACCCCACTCGTATGAAGTTGGTATGTATTGGTAAAGAAGAAAAAATAGTGGGTATTCACAGTATTGGTTTTGGTAGTGATGAGTTATTACAAGGCTTTGCTGTGGCGATGAAAATGGGCGCAACTAAAGCTGATTTTGATAACACCGTTGCTATTCATCCTACATCGGCGGAAGAATTTGTCACTATGTAAGCACTTAAGCTTGTACAGACGATTCAAATTTTTTTAAATGAATAAAAGAGCTGCTTATTTATTTTAAGCAGCTCTTTTTATTTGTCTTTTTCAATATGATGAATGGGGTGTCGATAACGAACTGTTTGTCGCAGATTAACAGATGTTATAAGCGTACAATTCATTACATTTTTTAACGGTTGAAAAATTTTAAATCGCTTTTTTATAAGTTAGAATGATCGTTCATTCTAATATAGAGAGTATTTATTTATGCAGTTTTACCGTATCGGTCTATTAATTTTATCGGCCATCGTTGGTTCTGTTGTTTTAACTGGGTGTGATGTTGTGGCTGAACAAGCAGCTCCTTCAGCTCCCAAAGCGACACCGGTTGGTGTGGTGACGTTAAAAAGCCAAGCGCTCACATTGAAAAAAGAATTACCTGGGCGTGTAAATGCATTTCAAATTGCAGAAATTCGTCCTCAAGTTAGTGGTATTGTTCAGTCGCGCTTATTTATCGAGGGTAAGCAGGTTGAGCAAGGCCAGGCGCTTTATCAAATCAATCCTGCCGTTTTTGAAGCAGAACTTGCCGCCAGTGAAGCCGCAGTAGCCAGAGCAGAAGCGAGTATCGCGAGTAGCAAGTCTAAAGCGAACCGTTACCGTGAACTGTTAAAAATTAAAGCGGTCAGTCAACAAGACTTTGATGAAGCAGACGCAGCTTACAAACAAGCGCGAGCTGAATTATTAACGGCGAAAGCACAATTACAGTCGGCTAAAATTAATCTCGATTATAGCCATGTATCATCGCCAATTAGTGGTCAAATTAGCAAATCAAGTGTGACGGTTGGGGCTTTAGTGAGTGCTAATCAAACGATGGCGCTAGCTACGGTTACGCAGCTTGACCCAATTTATATCGATTTAACACAATCAAGTAATGAACTGACACAATTGAAAAAAGCCTTGGCATCAGGTTTATTAACGGTTGATTCTGCTACGCAAACTGACGTTGAATTAATTATGGAGGATGGTTCAATATATCCACATAAAGGCACGTTGCAGTTTTCTGAAGTTACCGTTAATCCTAGCACTGGCTCAGTAACGTTACGGGCCGAATTTCCAAATCCAGAAAAACTATTATTGCCTGGCATGTATGCACGCGCCTCAATTGTTGAAGGGGTAAAAGCAGATGCGATTTTAGTGCCACAGCGTGGTGTTAGTCGTAATTCTAAAGGCGAACCTACCGCACTTGTTGTCAGTGACAAAAACACTGTTGCAAGCAGAGTGCTAAAAATTGATCGCTCAGTCGGTGCTAATTGGTTAGTAACGGATGGCTTGAAAGCCGGCGACAAACTGATTGTTGAAGGTCTGCAGAAGATTCGCCCAGGTGCGCCAGTTACCGCTACTGAAGCTAACTCGTCAGCTTCATCTTCTACAAACACAGCACAATAACGGAGAATCTGAATGTCACGATTTTTTATCGATAGACCTATATTTGCTTGGGTGTTGGCAATTATAGTGATGCTTGCCGGTATTTTAGCGATTAAGGTTTTGCCTATTGCGCAGTATCCTTCGATTGCGCCGCCAGCAATTAGTATTACCGCTAACTACCCAGGTGCGTCGGCACAAACCCTAGAAGACTCAGTTACACAGGTAATTGAACAAAAAATGAAAGGCTTAGATGGCTTGCTGTATATGTCATCTACATCAGAATCAAGCGGTTCAGCAACACTTACCCTAACTTTCAGTGCTGAAACTGATCCTGATATTGCTCAGGTACAAGTACAAAACAAATTAGCAACAGCAACACCACTTTTACCGGAAGAAGTACAAAGACAAGGTGTTGTGGTAGCAAAATCAGCACGTAACTTCTTACTTGTGGTTGGTTTTGTATCGCAAGATGGCAGCATGAATAATATTGATATTGGTGATTATGTGTCCTCCAATGTGCAAGATATTGTTTCGCGTGTTAATGGTGTTGGTGAAGCACAATTATTTGGTTCGCAATATGCGATGCGTATTTGGTTAGACCCAGCTAAGTTACAAAACTATCAATTAACACCTGATGACATTAGTGCAGCCATTAGTGCGCAAAATGCTCAAGTTTCAGCTGGGCAACTCGGTGGTATGCCAGCCGTTGCAGGGCAACAATTAAATGCAACAGTTACGGCGCAGAGTCGTTTACAAACCCCTGAACAATTTCAGAATATCTTAGTAAAAACCAACAGTGATGGCTCTATTGTACGTCTTGAAGATGTAGCAAGAGTTGAGCTTGGTGGTGAAAATTACGGTGTGGTTGCACGCTTTAATGGTAAACCAGCATCTGGCCTTGGGGTGAAATTGGCGAGTGGTGCGAACGCACTTGATACAGCTCAAGGGGTTAAAGATGCGCTTAAAGAGCTTGAACCCTTTTTCCCTGAAGGTCTAGCCACGGTTATTCCTTATGATACAACGCCGTTTGTTTCATTATCGATTGAAAAAGTTATACACACATTGATCGAAGCGATTATTTTGGTTTTTGTTGTTATGTATCTGTTTTTGCAGAACTTTAGAGCAACGCTTATTCCAACTATTGCTGTCCCCGTGGTATTACTGGGTACATTTGGTATCTTGTATACTTTTGGTTATTCAATAAATACCTTAACAATGTTTGCCATGGTTTTAGCTATTGGTTTGTTAGTTGATGATGCCATTGTTGTAGTGGAAAACGTTGAACGATTAATGACGGAAGAAAAGTTATCAGCGCTAGAAGCTACACGTAAGTCTATGGATGAAATTAAAGGCGCGCTTGTGGGTATTGCTATGGTGCTTTCTGCGGTATTTATTCCGATGGCATTTTTTAGTGGTTCAACCGGTGTTATCTACCGACAGTTCTCTATTACCTTGGTTTCCGCTATGGGACTTTCAGTACTAGTCGCGCTTATTTTAACGCCGGCACTGTGTGCAACCTTGTTAAAACCTAGCCATGTGCATAACGATAGCTCATTAATAGGTAAATTTTTCTCTGGTTTTAACCGTGGGTTTGATAAAACAAACTTAGGCGCTCAAAGCTTTGTTGGCCGAATGATCAAGCATGCTAAGCGTTACTTAGTTATCTATGGTTTAATTGTTGGTGGCATGGTGTATGTATTTTCAAACTTACCAACAGCATTTTTACCTGATGAAGACCAAGGCATTTTGTTCAACCAAGTGATGCTACCTGCAGGTTCAACTACAGAGCAAACCTTAGCTGTAGTGAAAAAAGTAGAAAATCACTATCTTAACGACCAGTCTGAAGCCGTTAAGGGTATTTTTACTGTCACGGGCTTTAGCTTCGCTGGTTCTGGACAAAACTCAGCTATAGGTTTTGTTAGTTTAAGGCACTGGGATGAACGTCAGCGTGACGACTTATCAATTAATGCGGTTGCTGGCAAAGGTATGGGTTACTTCTCTACCATTAAAGAAGCCTTTGTCTTTGCTTTTCCGCCACCGGCGATTGTAGAGCTAGGTACCGCGAATGGCTTTAATATGTTCTTGCAAGATCGTGTGGGTCTTGGTCATGATCAGTTATTATCAGCGAGAAACCAGTTACTTGGTATGGCAAGTCAAAGTCCGATATTGGCGGGTGTTCGTCCAAATGGACAAGAAGATATGCCAGAATTACAGCTTGATATAGATTTGGCTAAAGCTGAAGCACTTGGTGTATCGCAGGGTGATATCAACAGTACACTTTCTACTGCCTGGGGGAGTCGTTATGTTAATGATTTCATTGACCGTGGTCGGGTGAAAAAAGTTTACTTACAAGGCGAAGCTGAATCTCGCATGGTACCGGAAGATTTGAACCAATGGTATGTGCGTAATAACAATGGTGATATGGTGCCATTCTCTGCCTTTGCGAGTTCATTTTGGTCATACGGATCACCACGTTTAGAGCGTTACAATGGTTTTTCTGCCATGGAAATTCAAGGTAGTGCAGCTCCTGGTTACAGTACAGGTCAAGCCATGGATGAAATGGAACGCTTAGTGAAGCAATTACCTAATGGTGTGTCTTCAGAGTGGTCGGGTATTTCTTATCAAGAGCGCTCAAGTGGCGGTCAAGCGCCGTTACTTTATGGTTTATCACTGTTGTTTGTATTTTTATGTTTAGCGGCATTATACGAGAGTTGGTCAGTACCGTTTGCGGTTATGTTGATTGTTCCTTTGGGGATATTTGGTGCCATTATGGCAGCTTTTGGTGGTGGCTTATCAAACGATATTTATTTACAAGTAGGCTTACTGACAACCATAGGTTTAGCGTCTAAAAATGCCATATTAATTGTTGAATTCGCTATTCATAAAATGGCTGAAGGACTGGGTGTGGTAGATGCGGCTATCGCAGCTGTGCGCTTACGTTTACGCCCAATATTAATGACTTCAATGGCCTTTATTTGTGGTGTTATACCTTTAGCTATAGCCTCTAGTGCGGGTTCTGGTGCACAGAATGCGCTTGGTATTTCCATTATTGGTGGTACGTTAGCATCTTCTATTCTAGTGGTGGTTTTTGTACCTATGTTCTTCGTTATTGTGCGTCGAATCTTTCCCGGTAAAACTGATACTAGCGTGAAGGAAAATGCATAATGAGCAGTAAATACACTCAACTAAAAACGTTCAGTTTAAGCACAATAACAATGCTTGTTTTAAGTGCTTGCCAGTTAGCGCCAGAGCAACAGAAGTTAACGTTACCTGTGCCTAATACGTATGTGCAAGGCGCTGAACAAGCAAGCACTGAAGCGCTGGAATGGCAAAAGTTTTTTAATGATGAAAAACTGCGAATCTTAATTTCACAAAGCCTCAAGCATAATAAAGATATGCAAATAGCAGCACTTAATGTGCATCGAGTACGAGGCTTATATCAAATAGAAGATTCAGCGCTTTATCCATCACTTGATATTAATAGTGCTGGTAGTCGTCAGCGTTTACCCGCTGATTTATCAGGCACGGGTAGTGCCAAAATTAATTCGCAATATAGTGCTACTGTAGGTATTACTTCCTACGAATTAGATGTCTGGGGCAAAGTGCGTAATCAATCAACTAATGCTTTACAGACTTTATATTCTACGGAATTAACACAATATAGTGTACAAGTGTCGCTTATTGCAGAACTTGCTAATGCATGGCTAAATTATGCCACCGATCAACAGCTATTAGCGCTGGCAAGGGCTACATTAACATCGCAGCAATCATCGTTGTCACTGACGCAAAAAAGTTATGATTTAGGTGCGGCGTCAAAAATCACTTTAGAACAACTTAAAGGTACAGTTGCAACAGCAAAAGTTGATATTGCACGTTATCAGCAGCTTTTGAAGCGAGATAAAAATGCCTTAGACTTGCTGGTTGGTCAAGGGGTTAGTGCTGATTTATTGCCAGAAAAATCACTGAATAGCTTGCTGGATTTACCTAAAGTGCCGGTCGGCTTACCGTCTGATTTGTTGACTCAACGCCCTGATATTAAAGCGGCAGAGCATCAGTTGTTAGCGGCAAATGCTAATATTGGTATTGCCCGAGCTGCGTTTTATCCTAGTATCAGCCTAACGGCAAATGCTGGAACTTTATCGAGTGAATTAAGTGGTTTATTTGATGCGGGTTCTGGTAGTTGGAGTTTTGTTCCGACGATCAACTTACCTATTTTTACCATGGGTCGTAATCAAGCTAATTTAGCGGTAGCCGAAGCAGAGCAAGAGATTGCCCTGGTGAGTTATCAACAGAAAATTCAACAAGCATTTCGTGAGGTTGCTGACACTCTTGCTGATAGAGAAGGTTACCAAACACAGCTTTTAGCGCTTGATGCTTTGTTAAATAGTAGCCAGTCAACTTTTGATTTATCACAAGCACGCTATAAAAGTGGCGTTGATAGCTATTTGCAAGTGCTTGATGCACAAAGAACTCTATATAATGCTCAGCAGCAACATATTGTTGGTCAGAAGGCTTTATTAGCAAGTAAAATTAACTTATATAAAGTGCTTGGCGGAGGTTGGCAACAACCGAAAAAAACCGCACCGTAATGGTTATTTCCCCGCTGAATGGCTTATTTTTTAAGGTCGATAGAAAAAATAGCCCTTAAATATAACAATCTACTTAAGGGAGTGTTTGGTTGGCAACGGTTTAGCTGCACACCCTAATGGGGAAAGAGTTGATTGAATAACATGGCATAACTTAGCTTAACGGTAAAGGCATGCCATTATGTTGAACCTATGAGGTTCGCTGTGGAGTTTCTGATGAAACCAAAAAATAAAAGACATATAGATCCAGCATTAGCTGAAGCACGACGTAATCAAGTGCTTACTGCAGCAGCAGGGTGTTTTCGTCGTAAAGGCTTTCATGGTGCTGGTATGGCTGAAATATCAAAAACAGCTGGGATGAGTGCCGGGCATATTTATAACTACTTTGACAGCAAAGAAGCGATTATAGAAAGCATTATTGAGAAAGACATGGAAGAAATGTTCTCAATATTTCAAGAGTTTGAAGAGCAGCCAGGTGATATTTTAACGGTTCTGCTTAATGGGTTGAATGTTGGCGTGCAACGACATATGGACACAGGAGAGTGTGCGGTTGATTTAGAAATGTTAGCAGAGGCAGGGCGCAATAATAAAGTTGCGACCTTGTTACGAGATGCTGACACAAAAGCACGTAATAGAATGCGTCAGTTATTGATGAGCGAGCGAAGTGTCATTAAAGAAATTTCTGCTATCGAGTTAGAAAGTCGAATTAATGTCATTTTTTCGGTTATGGCGGGTTTATTGTTAAGAAAAGTACTTTATCCTGAATTAACTGAAGAAACGGTATTGATTGCGCTTCGACCAGCAATAAAAACCTTACTTATGCCATTCGAATAAGCATTATTTAAGGCAAGTGTTAGCTGGCAAGAAAAGTGTCGGCAGTAGTTGTTTTATCGCTGTTGATTAAGTCAGCCACTTGTATTGATGTTTATGCGATTTCAACCAGCATAGTGCAGCGAACTCGTATATTGAGGGGAGGCGGAAAGCGATTAATTGATCTAAACTCGCTTTCAGGCACTTTTCTGTGTGTTACGCTTGTGACTCTAGTGCTAGTTTGTAGAATAAATAAAACTAGCTAGGCACAATATACGAGTGTAAAAAATGCAGTTTTTACGTTATTTACCAATTACAGCGATAGCTTTTAATTGTTTACTAAGTTATTCAACCGCTGCCAAAGAACATCAACACCATCATACTAGCCCACAAGTGTTGCAGTTAAACCAAGGTGCCAAATGGCAAATTGATCAGAGTTTGCACACTGGTATGGTCAACATTCAACAGCAATTACAGCTAAGCCTTGATGCTATTCATTATAATAAATTTTCTCATGCTCAATTTGCCGTTCTAGCATCAGCGGTCGATAAACAGCTGAACTTTATATTCGAAAACTGCCAACTAGCGCCTCAAGCAGATGCGCAGCTGCACTTGTTGCTTGCAAAAATAATGCAAGGTAATGACTTAATGAAAAGTGGCAAGAATAAAAAGTCGGGTGCTGTTATCGTGCTGCAAGCACTGCAAGAATACCCAAGATACTTTAATGATAGCAATTGGCAAAATATCGTACATTAGGCTTCTTGAGTATTTCTCGACATACTAGAAAATAAAGCGAGTGAGGATTTATTTTTATTAAATTCACTGCCAATAAAAAATTTAAATTTAATAAAAATGCAATGGCAAAATTAAGCTAGCCCTTGCCAAATGTAGCTTATGTTTTTTTGTTATTTCTAGGCATCATAAAACGGTAAAAATAGTTTAACAATTGTCTGGTAATGATGTGATTTTCTGGTAATCTCTTAGCTCGCTTATTTAAGTTGCTCGTTAATTGAGCAGCAAAGTTTGAGCATGTGTATTTATTTATCCACATAATAAAAAAATAATAATAAATATGTGAAAAGGATTTCAGTCTTACCTTTTTTCAGTAATTACAACCACTTAATTAACTCTTGCCGTAAAGTTCGCCAGATCTTTATGGTTTTTTACCATGTTTTTCAACATACTTATCCACAGTTGTGATTAATTGATGGGACTAATTTAAATGAATTGCTAGAGAGAATTTGCTGATTATGGCATGCTTAGCAAATCTTTCTCCCAGTTAAAAAATTACCATGCCAACTTCTGACCAATCACCGCTAATTTTAGTCGATGGTTCATCTTATTTATTCCGCGCATATCACGTACCATATTTACAAGCTTTGTCGACATCAGACGGTCAACCTACCGGAGCAATTACCGGTGTGTTGAATATGATCAGAAGCCTGAAAAAAGATTATCCAAATGGTAATGTGGTTGTGGTATTTGATGCCAAAGGCAAAACTTTTCGCAATGACATGTACCCTGAATATAAAGCTAATCGACCGCCAATGCCGGATGATTTACGCTCACAAATAGCGCCACTACATGAAATAATTGCGGCTATGGGTTTACCTTTACTGGTTATAGAAGGTGTTGAGGCTGATGATGTTATTGGCACCTTATCGCATCAAGCTACAGCCTTAGGCATGGAAACAGTCATTTCTACTGGCGATAAGGATATGGCGCAGTTGGTTAATCAACATGTACGATTAATTAATACCATGACGAATGTTGAAATGGATGAAGCGGGTGTTATCGAAAAGTTTGGTGTTCGCCCTGACCAGATTATCGATTATCTTGCCTTAATGGGCGATAAAGTCGATAACATTCCTGGTGTTGAAAAATGTGGTCCGAAAACGGCAGTAAAATGGTTAACAGCACACCCGAGTTTAAAGGAAGTGATGGCCCATGCTGATGAAGTAAAAGGTAAGGTTGGTGAAAACTTGCGTACTGCTTTACCCCAATTACCGCTTTCTTATGAACTGGCTACGATTCGACTTGATGTTGAGCTTGAAAAAACGGTAACAGAGTTACAGCCGATAGCTGCTGATGTTGAAAAACTCAAATCGCTGTATCAACAATTCGAACTCAAACGTTTATTAGCAGACTTAAATTCTGGTGGTGATAAGGCAGAAGCAACGGTTGCTGAAAGTGATGACGCTGTAGCTGAATTACCTGCTGCTGTTGACGCTGAATATGACATCATACTCGACAAAGCAAGCTTTATGACTTGGTTTGAAAAGCTGCAAAACGCTGAACTGTTTGCTTTTGATACAGAAACCACAAGCGTTAATTATATGAAAGCTGAGCTAGTTGGCTTGTCATTTTGTATCGAGGTAGGCAAAGCCGCTTATGTGCCTTTAAGCCATGATTATAATGATGCACCTGAGCAACTTGAGCTTAACTGGGTGCTTGAGCAACTTAAACCGTTATTAGAAAGTAAAACTGTGGTTAAAGTTGGGCAAAACTTAAAATATGATGCCAATGTGCTATCGCATTATGGCATTGCTATGCAAGGTATTACTTTTGATACCATGCTTGAATCCTACTGTTTTAATAGTGTTGCGACGCGCCACAATATGGACGCGCTGGCTGAAAAATATTTAGGCTACAAAACTGTTCATTTTGAAGATATTGCAGGTAAGGGCGCTAAGCAACTAACTTTCAATCAAATTGAGATTGAGAAGGCCGGACATTATGCTGCTGAAGACGCTGATATTACTTTGCGGTTGCATCAAGCAATTTACCCTCAGCTTGCTAAAGTAGCGTCGCAACTTTCCGTATTCAACGAAATTGAAATGCCATTGCTGCCGGTATTAGCTCGGATGGAGCAACATGGTGTTCTGATTGATTGTGATATGTTGGACCAACAAAGTCAGTCAATCGGTGCCCGTTTATCTGAATTAGAAATAGAGGCACATAACTTAGCAGGTAAAAGCTTTAATTTAAGCTCACCTAAGCAATTACAAACAATACTGTTTGAAGAGCTGAAGATCCCAGTAATTAAGAAAACGCCAAAAGGTGCACCTTCAACAGCAGAAGAAGTGCTGCAAGAATTGGCTTTAGACTACCCATTACCTAAAGTTATTTTGGAAAACAGAGGTTTAAGTAAATTAAAGTCTACTTATACTGATAAACTACCTTTGTTGGTAGTGCCGAAAACAAACCGAGTTCATACGTCTTATCATCAAGCCGTTACGGCAACAGGGCGTTTATCTTCAACCGATCCAAACTTACAAAATATACCTATTCGTAGTGAAGAAGGGCGTAAAATTCGTTTGGCCTTTATTGCTCCAGCTAAGCATAAAATTGTTGCTATTGACTACTCGCAAATAGAGTTACGGATCATGGCTCATTTATCCGATGACCCAGGTCTTGTTAAGGCTTTCTCAGAAGGCAAAGATGTGCATAAAGCAACAGCGGCAGAGATATTTGCAGTACCGCTTGATGAAGTTACTAGCGATCAGCGCCGTAGTGCAAAAGCGGTTAACTTTGGCTTAATTTATGGCATGTCAGCATTTGGCTTAGCGAAACAGTTGAATGTACCTCGCCATACAGCACAAGCTTATATGGATAAGTACTTTGAACGTTACCCTAATGTGTCTCAATACATGGAAGACACCCGTCAAAAAGCGACGGAAAATGGTTATGTTGAGACTTTATTTGGTCGTCGACTTTATTTACCTGATATCAAAGCTAAAAATGCCATGCGAAAAAAAGCAGCTGAACGAGCCGCAATTAACGCGCCTATGCAAGGTACAGCAGCAGATATCATTAAAAAAGCCATGTTAGCGGTAGACGCTTGGATATTAGAGCAAAACGATCCGAGAATAAAAATGACTATGCAAGTGCATGATGAATTAATATTTGAAATTCATCAAGATATTGTTGAAGCAACAACTGAGAGCTTGGTCAATATTATGAATAATGCTATTACCATGAGTGTACCTTTGATTGCTGAGGCAGGCATTGGTGATAACTGGGAACAAGCGCATTAATGATTAAAACCAATGAAAGGATAGTATTTGTGCGTTGAATGAAATTTATTCACTGGTTACCCGCTCTTATACAATAGCACTGAGTGATCCCTTCATAATATGTGTTTTTTAGGCCTCTTTTTAGAGGCCTTTTTTTATTGTTATATTTGGCTTTTAGCTGATTTTTAGGTTAAAAAACAAAAAATGTAAAAAAATTACATAATGTGCTTTACAGACTTAGAATGATTACTCTATAATTGTTTTGTTCCTAACGCGAACACTTGTTGTAATAATTTGAACATTCTAGCTTTCCTCATAGCTTATGGGCCGATAACTTAGTTGTCGGCTTTTTTTTGCTTTTAAAAAACATCAAAAATAATATGATAAAAATTTCTTATAAACCGCAATTATGTAATTTTATTACATAATACTGCGAATTTATGTGATTCAATATTGGCTAAATTGAGTGTTGCAGTGGTGAGCTTGTTTCTCGCGATGAGTATTCCGTAAAAAATATAAACTTTAATCATCATGTTTTAATAATAAATTCAGCTTAAGTAAATTGGCTTTAACTGATTTTGATCAATAATGAATTATTTCTATTGCGTATGATCAGGGCATATTTAAACAACGGAGAATTATTATGGGATGTTGTGGTCAATGTGGTGGTGAAGGTCACGAACCAGTAGCAGAGCAAGAACAAGCTGAAGAGTCAGTTGAAACAACTGAAGAAGAGTAATTTGCTCAGTACGTTAAGAAGCAGCGAAAGCTGCTTTTTTATTGTCTAAAATTTACTTGAAATAAAATTGATACATTTGGATCGCATAAATAATATGATGAAAATTAGAAAGTAATCATTAACGAGTGTCGCGCACTTTTTAGTTTGCTTGCCATTATATCGTAGAATGGCTTTACTCAACTCAACTCAACTCAAC
>TARA_B110000211_G_scaffold207660_1_pt1 | contig 51406 bp, 46 predicted proteins | sample TARA_B110000211 | Tara Oceans TARA_B110000211 (sample SAMEA4397516) | marine metagenome | biome: Polar Biome; feature: [DCM] deep chlorophyll maximum layer (ENVO:01000326); material: water (ENVO:00002006), including particulate matter (ENVO:01000060) such as... | depth 30 m
TTACGCCGCAAGTCAACTGGCTCCATAGCGGTGCAAATTAACACCCCCCCTCCCTATTAATTAATACACTAAGATTATTTGTCGTCTGGATGTCCTAGTGAATAATCTTCACACTTTTAAGTTTTATACTGCCGCCAAAGTTTCTATTAGCTTTTGTAGTGACTTTATCAACAAGATGCTGCGTTACATTTCTAATGCACTCCAGTCGAGAAAAGCCAATGCGGTTGAACAACTCTACCCTTCGCACTCAGGTACTTATTTATTTAGTAAGTCCGATCCCGAAACCCTCCTCTCGTCAAATAAGATTTTAATTGATCAGACCGCCACCATTCTAATGTTTGATGAGCATACATTTGACCGCAACATCAGGCCCTTAATCTTATATCTGGCGAAGTATTGTCTCAAATTGCCGGCTTCAAATTATTACCACCATGTGCAGCCTGGTTCATTATTTTTCCACCTTTTAGAAACTGCCAACCTAGCTGCAGAAGGCGCAAAATCCCATCCTGAATTGATGATGCACACTGAGCCGGGTAACCGTTCAGACTATGAAGTTATTTTCCCTCTTGGCGCATGGCTCCTAGGTATTTTGCATGATATCGCTAAACCCATGACCGATATGGAAGTCATACCTCTAAACAAGCTGGGACAACCTATCGTGTCGACATCATGGCAACCGGATGAAGAACCTCTATTTGACTTTTTAACTAGGCACAGAGCACATCGCTATAAGCTTTTATATCGCCAATCTCGGGAATACCACCAGCATGATGCTTATCGTGTGTGGTTTATCAGTAAATTGCTTTCTTTCTTTCCAAAAGAAACGGGGATGCGCGATCAGCTAAAGCATATTATTCCCATCCATGCTGCGTCGAAACACCCGCTTAATTACATCGTTAAACAAGCGGACCGCATTTCGACTAAAAGGGATACTCAACGTTACCGACCCTTACCATCAGTTTCTAATTTAGCAAAAGCGTTTGTCGACGTACTACAAGATTACGACACGGTTAAGCGCTTTGACGACGTCGTAGAGCTTCCTTATTTTTTCTCGAAATGGGCTATTCACATCACGTTCCCTGAGGGAGTAAGAGTGATTGTTAATCAGGTCAACACACGTTATTCGGCTTATACCGATATTCCTCTACCTTCTGAGCCCGACTCATGGGCCAATCTTCTTGGGGCAGAACATAGCCTACTAGTCGCTAACCAACGCGCTAGTGACTATCGTTCTTTAAAATATCCAGATATTAACCGATATGTTTATTACGTAGTCGTGCACCCTGGTTCAGACAGAGAAGATCGTATTCGTGTTATCAGCTTATCACTAGAGCATGTCTCTCTCGTTAAACCGATCGGCGAACGGTTAGCTGACGTTGTCTTTGAGTCACAGCATAACTCTCACCCTGATATGTCAGAGACACAAGTGACACAGCCAAAGGAAAGTAAATCTACCAAAAACACCAAGAAAGTTACCAAAAAAGAAAAACCAAAGAAGACAGTTTCTGAGGCACAAATAGTTAACGGGGACAGTGGTAGTGGTAGCAATATCGATTCAATCGACTTTGAGGATGACTTCGGGTGTTTCTCTCCACCTATCATTGATACCACAGAACAGTTTGACCAATCGAATCATGATTTAGCTAAAACTACCGTTAATTTACCGTCACCAGACGAAAACGTGACCGCGGGGGATAAAGTGCAAGTCAGCAGCACTACTCATGATCAAGTCAAAGCCGAAGTCCCTCCCCCTATAAAAGGTAATCACCCACCCTTATCAATCAACTTTGAGGCTTTAGAAAAGTTAAACATTACAAGAGGTGACGAGCAGACTACGGAGAATATCGATGATAAACCATCTGAAAAGACTGTATCGGCGGGTTCAGAACCTATTATTGATGTTTCTCATTTAAAAAATGAAACTATTACACCTGTATTGGTAGAGCATGATGCCGATCCGGAAATGGCCACCCGCCAATACCTAACTCAGATCCCAAAAGACCATATGCTTGCCGCATTATTCAATGACGCGGTATTGGTTTATGACGATGAGATAAAGATAGCGCTATGGGCAATTTCATACGATTTGAACCAGTATCAATTAACCTCTCTGTTTTCCAACACCCATAAACAGTATCAAATCCTCCCAACAGGCGTTGCCGTTTTCAAATCGCATCTAGAGGAGTTGATTACGAACTTGGCTTTATTCGATGAAGCGGTATCCCAGCATACCCAAACTAAGCTGAACAAGCTTATTGCGTCGGCAAAAGGCGACGTCTATCAACGAATTTTCAGTGCTCAGAAGAAAAGGGGCTATCGATTTTTGAATAATGATATCGCGTGTGCACTTTTGCTCAGCCAAGGGAAAGAGCTCAACAATTATTTTGATTCAGTTAAAGAGGAGAGTGAAGGTGAAAGATAGACAGATTTACGTATTTTGGCGGTGGCCTTATGAAATGCCTGCCAGTGCAGTCTGGTTTGTTTCGGCTACGTGCGCTGCGTTGTTTGGGTATTTTGGAAATTTTGGTTTTCGATTTTTGCTTTTAGCTTCGATTCCAATGTATATGCTTTCGCTCATTCGGTTTTTTCAGGGGGCATCACTTTTAAACTTTAAATCAAGACTTCAAAGTATTCCTGATTTAAACATGAGTTTGGATAAACTTATAAAGTTACACAAGGCCTATCCCGGTAAGACCTACATTGGCCATGGTTTTGATTGGGGGCAGGAACAAACACAGTTGTATTATGATTACCGTTCCCGTGATGATGCGGTTAATCACCCTGGGGAAATTTACATGTTTTTTCGCCGCCTCCTTGGACTAGCCAGTAAATATCAACCTGACGACAAAATGCACTTGCATGGTATTGGTTACAAGGAAGAACGACCTCTGTACATCAACGTTTCAGAGCGTCAGCAGCACTCTGTCTATTCTGGCTCTACTGGTACAGGCAAGGGCCGAAAAGCCACTGTTGATATCGTTGGCGCACTTGTACGTAATGAGCCATGCATTATCGCTGATCCAAAGTCCGATGATGTAACGCTTGATGTTATTTATGCCACTATGAAGAAATTCAAGCGCGAAAAATATTTGTATTATTTTAGCCCCAGTCATCCATCAAGCTCTGTACGATTAGACCTTCTCAACTCATACGGCTCACTTGCGCAAGTAGCAACGCGTATTGTGAACATCATGCCACCCCAAAAAGATGAGACTTTTAAACAGTTTGCATGGCGTGCGATTTTTGCCATCGTACAAGCATTAACGTTGATGGGTGAAAAGTTAACATTGGTTAAAGTCAGAGAGTGCGTACAGCAAGATATGAGCTACTTGGTGAAAAGAGCCGGAGCGTATTACTTTTCAAAATTTGAAGAGACTCAAGAAATTGCAAAGGTTGTCGCGAACCAGCCTGTTTCCAGTAAAGCGGCAGACTTGGTTGTTACGACTTATTACGCGGAATTGGAATCTAAATACCCATCAAAAGAAATGGAAAGCTTGTTTGGTATATATGGCCAAGATCAACGTCATTATCAAAAACTTATCCAAAGTATTATTCCAGTACTAACCCAATTAACGTCCGGCGTGTTTAGGGAGCTTTTATCTCCTGACCCGACAGCAGATGATCCGCGCCCAATAATTAGTTTGAAAACTGTCGCGCGCACGCGAGGCGCTCTCTACATGAACTTAGCATCACTTTCCGATCCAGAAACTGGCTCTTCTCTGGGTTCGTTTTTGCTTAATGACTCAATAAATTTAGTTGCCGATAGGTATTACTATAAACACGAAATGCTAGATGACGCAGTACTAAATTATTGGATAGATGAAGCGTCCGATGTTATCAATAAATCAGCTATTTCCTTGCTCAACAAATCAAGAGGCTCACAGTGTGCTGTTACCCTTATGCTTCAGTCTGCCGTAAATGACGTTGCTTACAGAATGGGGGATAAAGCAGCTGCAGAAGTAGCGCTGGGTAATTTAAACACGAAAGTTCAATTACGCTCGGTAGACGTGCCAACACAGGAGTATATGAGTGCTCAGTGCAAGGAAACCACGGTAAAAACAATGGACTTTTCATTGAAAACACAGTCGACTACAGGGCAAGATTTAGACTATACGACGTCTTACGATAAGTCATTACGACACACTGAATCTCCTAAAGTGCCACCTGATGCGTTTGCTGACTTACCCAATCTTCATTTTTTCTATATTCATGGCACGGGACTGGTCAAGAAAGTTCGCATACCATTTATATCTGTTCCGGATTCCCAAAAATTTCAACGTCCTATTTATGGGGAAACGCCCTTTGGATTACTTCCTGGGTTTCTCGAGTTGGTAGGTCAGCCTAAAAAAGGGGTTATCTTTACACCTGAGATACAAGAGGGAACTGCTCAGTAAGCCTAATTAGTTCCGATAACGCTTTACGTAAGTGTTATCGGATTACTCCCACCTTACTCCATTTTATTAACGCATTTTAGACTACTAGATAAATAGCGCGCCTTTCAAAGTAACTAGCATGAGCACCCTTGCAGAAAGCTCACTTAATACAATCAGTGAACAAGGGGGACACATGATCAAACAAGAAAGCTATTTTTATTTTTTCCTAGTAGTCATACTCGCACTCGCAGTGTCAATTCGCGTGTCTATTTTCGGCGTCGAGGGGCTGCTGAATTCCCAATCATTTTCTCTTGGCCCATATCTAGACCTTTTTTTTCTAGAACTCGCTAACGATTACTCGTCTTTGATCAAAGTAGCCAACCCGTACATTGTGATTGCCACTGTAGCTGTACTTGCTCAAATGTTCGTAGCGTCATTAAGTTCCTATTTATATTTTTTGTATCCCCAGCTTCGCGATTTGAAATACAAAGAGCACCTTCAAGGTAAAGAGTTGGCGCAATGGTATAAAGAAAATCAAATTAATATTTTTTACCCTATGACTCTGCCTTTTATAAGAATTGCCGTGCTTATTGGCACAATAGTGACCTTTATTAGACCTCTTTCAGAGCAAATAGAACTCATCCCGGCAATTGGTGAATATGTGATAGTGGCTTCTCTTTATAGCGCAGCCATTGTTCCTCATCTTCTGACTTCAGAAACTGTTTTTTGGAAGGATATAACAGTACTCCTTCATGTGTTTGTGGGGGTAGTCTGTTTGCTTTTTGCCCCTTACGTAATTCTTTTGTATTTCACTGCTAATGCTATTTGCCAAGCTCTCAGAGTATTGGCAACCCAATTTATGGAAAAAAATGATGAAGAGAACTCATAAAAAACCTCACAATATTTCTGTGATCAAATTATTTGATGATGTTGCGCGACACTGTAAATCAAAACGAGCCAAAGTCGTTTTAAAAAACATTACGAAAAGGCCTGAAATGGCACTTCTTACATCAATGGCGGGTGTTCTTTCAAATTACTTAGACGCTGAACAAGAAACAGTCAACATCTTAATCTACCAATCAAAAAATAAGGACATTATTGACCACGGCCGGTGGCTTGTATTGATTGCGTATCTTCTTAAAAACACTAACGTGTCCATTAATGTTTGGCTCAACCCAATGAACGACAGCGAAGACGACGTCACGAATTTGCGTCCTTTGGTAGATTTTATAATTGACAACTTTCATCAAGGTAAGGTGAAGACACACCTCGTTAAGGGTTCGTTTAAAGAGCTGGTGGACCTCATAGGTATGGACAAACTCGACTTGATTTATAATCACAATCCTACAATTGAAGATCACAATACTCATGAGTCACGTGAATGTTTACATAATTGTATCAAGCACGGGATACGCTATGTGATTGCAGATTCCACGCCAGTGACGTTGATGTTCAAGCTCGCTATATTCGAGCTGTGGGGCATTTCTACGACGGATGGTATCTATAACAATCCATACTATGTCACGCTCCAAAAAGGCGTTTCTGCTCAATATCGTTACATGGGTCATGCTATATCGTTAGACACTATTATCGATCAACGGCCTGAGCTGATTGATTCAGATACTCACAGGATTTTGGACAGCATGGCTAATTCGATTATTCAGTGTGTCAATGTTGGTGAAAATCTCCACCAAATACCGCAAATGATAGAAGACAGTGTGAAGATCTTTAATAACGCTGAATTCACTCCTGAAACGGGAATGTTTAAGTGCTCACACTCAGGCGACACGATATCTATGAAGTTAGATGATGTTGCCGACTTCCCCCGAGAACCATTGTCTACGGAAATATCTCTAGATGTAGCACGAGTATCATGGGGCCTTGTCATTTATGCTAGGTATTTAAATGAGTTTTCTCGCTTTAAAAACTCTCAACAGAGGGCGGTGGTATGACACTCGCTCTCTACCTTTCTTTTTTAATTGGATTGTCTTTACTAGTCACTTCGTATCGATTTGTTCGACATTCTCCAGGCGCCCCTTCTTGGATAACAGCCCTGCCGGTTAGTAGATGGGGAGAAATTTTTCAGTATACAGGCTTATTCGCGGCTTCTTGTTTCTGCATCATCACATTTGTAATGCAAGTCATGTACATACCATCAGCATCAATGGAGCCAGGCCTTAAAGTCGGTGATAAAGTATTAGTAAAGCCTGCATCTTTCGGTTTTATAAATCCATTCACTGGCGACCACATCACAGAAGGTGATTTCAAAAATCTGAACAGAGGAGATGTGGTTATCGCTAAGTTTGCGTACAGTGCTGACGTCAGATACATAAAACGTGTCATAGGGTTACCCGGTGATCGCGTCTTCGTATCTGAGGATGGTATTTCAATTAATGGAAATTTATCACACTTTCAAAAAACAGATAACCCTCAGATTTTTCAAGTAAAACTAGATAGGAGCAATTTTAAAGTAAAAATTGCTGGATTCGAGAATTTTCATGTACAACAGGAGGTTACAGTGCCAAGCGGCCACGTATTCTTGTTAGGTGACAACCTGACTAAATCTTCAGATTCGCGTGACTTAGGCTTCATTCCCTTAAAATCTCTTATCGCGCGCCCATTTTAAAAATGCGTTTTAAAATACATCATTTATAAAATGACGACATATGTTTCAAACGCTAATGTCGTCATACACGAAACTTTAAAAAAGCTACCTATCATCAGCCTAAAAATCTGAATTTAATAGTCCAATCTCAAACAATTAAATGTTTTTTGCATCAATTTGCCTGCCCATGCTGCATATAGGATATATGATTTGCATAACATTGAAATATATAGCTTTTTTTGATTAACTCTGCTTGCTTTTATTTCGCGAGATGTTTATAAAGTATACGTGTTTTGTTGAATGAAAGAGCGAAAAAAATGGATGTATATAATGTAGTTGAGAAAAAGTGTTTTGAAACAAATCAAGTAAAAGTCATCTTCGCGGAAGCACAAAAGATTAAGAGAAGTACCGATTTTGGTTCGCATGAGTTTGAAATAACCCCTAAGACAGGAAATGGTCTCGACATCAGTGTAGAAACGCTCGCTGGAATGCTTAAAATAGTTGACGCTTTATCATTTGATATCGTTGACATAGAGCAGTCAGTGCCATCGTTGCGTAGCTATTTATTCAAGATGCGTTTTGAACTATGTGATTTACTGTCACATGACGACTATGCACACTATGACCATATTCGTTTCGTACAACCTGGTGATTACTTTAAGCGCTATTTTTTCATTTTGAAAAACGGCAATATAGTAACGCGTGATTCAAAACTGTTTTTAGAAAAATACAGCATACCGAATAGTGCTGATCCGATGCAGCGTGCGATGACAGTAAAGTTCAACCATATTGCAGACAGAAACGCATCCGCTTTTCTCGCAATATATAGGCTTGCAGAACGAGGTAAGCAATTTTCATCACGCGATGTCTTTCACGCGCTAGATGCCGATCATGTATATGACTTTGACAAATCAAAGAAACATTTCGAGCAAGCAGTGTTTGAATCTAAACTCTCAAAATGTATAAGCAACATCTAAGTTTTTTTAAGCTTATCGTATTTATAAAAGTTGTTGAGCTTTTTTTAGAAAATGAGAGAGCGCTGTATGCTGTCATTGATCCTTGCAACCGAACTCTCTTTCATTTCCTCTATTAATTTTGTCTCTATTTTTGATTCAATACCGTATTTTTCACAAAACTGGTTAATTTTATCGATTGGAGCGGGGCCTTTAACCTCATAATAAATATCGGTATTAGTTAATTTTTCACGCTTATACCAATTCACAACGGTGACGAGTAATTCACTATAAGCACCCTCTACGTTTATGATTTCGCATTTGTCATTAGTTTCTTTTGGTTCTTCTGAAAAATTAACTTCGCTTTTTAGAAATGCATCCAGCACTTTCGAGGCACAGTAGGCTTGTAGATCGATTTGCTCCGGCGCCTCACATATCCAGCTGCGGTGACCGACAATAACGTCGTATTTGACACCAATATTTTCTAAAATTATCTTTAAAGAGCGAAAGCGTATATACCAATCATCGAAATCCAACAATGCTTCTGTCGTGTCGCCTTTAGCGCGACCCCAAAAGTGCTCCAACGGGTGAAACGGAAGTAGGAAAATTGGTTTGCTATCCAAAGAGTAAGAATTTAACATCAGAACTGATTCATAAACCGTGTATCCGATGTTTAATGTTGCCAGCTCACCATTTCTTCCGCGGCCAAAGTTAATAACTGCACAGGAAAGTTTCATTGTTTCCTTGTTAATACCAATACACTCTTCAAAATTGAGATAGCCGCCTTCCAATTCCTCTCCCTCATAGATGATGTGAAGGTATTTATACATGTATGCATTTGAGAGTTGGTCAGAATGTGTGTGGACGTCACCGGTATCGACGAATTGATAGTGAAATCGCCGTTCGCATAGTGAAGTAGCGATGTCACATGGTTTTACTTTTGAGCGATTACAAAATTCAGATGTCATTCCGACGTACTTGCCACCGAGTCTTTCGATGAGGCTTTTTACCGTTGGTTCTATGTTATCTATTATTTCTTCATGTTTAATTATAGAAATGGGGGGCTTTTCAGAATACTCTGACACCGATTTTAAACATTGTACAAACGTCAATGAAAGTGCAAATTGCATTATTTTTCTTATTTAAAATTCTGAGTTAGCTGATAAGACCGAGTTTTTAAATTTGCGTGCAATACGCTTTCTCTTATCGTAACTGTAGTTGTTGACCGAAGATTTTAAACCAAATCCAGTGTCAAATTCTGCCGCAACCACAAACTGCTCATCTTTTGACAATCTATTATAAGCGACGCGGAGCTTTTCAATTAACATACATTGTTTAATATTAGCAGTGCAAGTGTCTATTTGCGAAGCCGCGGCATCGTTGTGGAAATTATTTTCTAAATCCACATTACTTGCAGTCATTTTATCTTTATTAATTGTTTTATTTAGAAAAACATTCCCGGCCCACCTCATAGCCCTCCAACAATAAGCTTCATAGTTATCTTCAAGGTCTGCTTTACTCAGCGCGATGGCATATTCTAAAAGTAGAGTTTGCGTGATTTCTTCAAAAAACGATAAGTGCCCGTATCTTTTCCGAGCAAAATTTTCGATTAGATTGACTTTATTTTTAAATAAAACGGATCGTTGTTCATCAAGTAATGCACTTTCAGACATTGTTATACCCTCATTTCTAAAACAATACCTATACATAACTTAATTTTTAAAGCTCGCTACTTTTTAACACCCCCTGCTTTTTAAATCTCAGTTGGCTCGCTAATACACTCCCATTAACTTATTTCAGTGAGATGCGAACCTATGAATGATACAAAAAATGAACAGGAGCAACTATGGTCTCAACTTGATCAAATGCTTCCTACCGATGAAAACGAGTCCCATAGTGCAACTGAAGTACATGATGCTCATGCTGCATCTACTCATACGATGTTTTATGAAAGTACATCTGTCGGCCTCAAATCAACAAATGCTGAGGATTATTTGTCGCAGTATCAGCCTGTAACTGATGAAAAAACTTCGAGCGAAACTGAAAAGCCATCTGAACCAGTATCTGACGAAGATGATTTCTCTGATAAAAAAGATGTCCTTGATGATAAATCGCTGGCAAAAGACTCATCAAAAGAAATTGATGACAACGGAGCGAAAAAAGAGAACTCCCCACCACCTGAAAGTGAAATCGAAGGTAAAAGCCATAATGAGACAGAACAGCACTCTGATGAGAGTGTTTTAGCTTCTCAATCGGAGCAGCATGAACCTGCAAAAAAGGAGTCGATCCCGGAGCCTGGAGGCTATGCAAAGCCAATCAAATATCGTCCTTCTATCAAAGCGTTCTACCCTCACTTATCACTGTTGTTGTTTACCACCATTGTATTTTTATTTCCTTCCATAGCTACGTCGTTATTCTCTCCGAAAGATTTGGAGCAGTTGCCAATCTTTTTACAAGAAAATCTCGCAATGATCGTGAAGGGCTCAATGTTGTTCGTGAGTGCCCTGGTTATTTTTATTGTTTTTAAACAAAAGACATCTGGCCTAATCAGCGTATTTGGCGACTATCTCGAATATAAGAAGAGCCTGATCGGCAAAACAACAATTCACTATGCCGACATCAGAACCATCGAAGTCAGACGATGCCTTGCTACTTCATATTCTCCAATTGGTGACTTTCACATTATTACTGCCAAACACCACCTTGTTCTTCAGAATTTGTATGAACCCTTTGTACTAAAAGAAGCAATTTTGAGGCGAAAAGCGGAGCTCAAAGCATAAAATAAAAAATAATTATCATTTAAAAACAGAACCCTATAGATTTTTTTCAATTTTTTTCAATTTTTTTTTAGATTTCCAAAAAAACTAATACACATAAGGATAAGTCGAGATGAAAGCTAACTTACCGATGATAAAAAACGTAAAACAGAAAACCTTTTTAGTCGCTGCTGTAATGGCATTAGGAGGGTGTGCTGTAGGTGGATATGACAATTTCTCATGCCCTGATCCGCAAAATGGTGTCTGTACAGATGCATATAATGCGGCGCAATTAGCAGAGAACGGAAAAGACGCAAATGACTTTTCAGCTAATACGCATATCAGCCATTCATCAGGTCAACAAGAAACATCTCAAGACGATGGTCATTCACATAGTGAGGGGTCAAAGTCAGGGCAAAACGGTAATGATGATAATGCTTCACCATATCGTGATGTGGCACCGGTTGCAGGGTTAATGAGTCGACCTATAGACCAACCGAAGCCAGTCTTAATGCCCGCAACAGTTTTGGAAATGTGGTTTGATTCATATGAAGATTCCAACGGGATCCTCAGAATGCCTCAAACCGCATTTGCAGAAGTCACTCCAAGGAGATGGGCGCTTAATAACACACAGGTTGAGCGATACAAATCTGCGGGGCCATTTAGTTCAAATACCGTCGAGTAATGAACACTTTAAAAAACTTAACTTCATGCGAATGATAGGAAAACATTATGAAAATGAAAACGAACAAAGCTATTGCCCTTCTTGCTGTAATCACTCCAATGGCATTAGCAACTGGCGCTGCTGTAGCGTATGACGCTACAACTGATACTACAGCTGCAGGTACGTCTGAAATGAATGATGCATTGCAGCTGCTAATTAGCTTCCTTGACGGACCTTTAGGTACCATCTTCGCGATTGTTGCATTTGCTGTAGGTCTTGGTATTTCAGCGGTAACACAATCAATGATGGGTATCGCTGGCGGCGTGTTTGTTGCACTACTTGCCAACTACGGCGCTGCAATCATCGTTGGTGTAACTGGCGCTGCAGAGAGCAACGTTTAATTAGCTGCTCCGCTTTTAAAAGACCCGGCCTAGTGCCGGGTTTTTTATTTTCCCCCTTTTTTCTCAAAATCACTATTTAATACATTTACTAGTTCAGACAACAACTAGGGTAATGAAATGGATTATCTTCTACGACAACAAAGTCTATTTGATAGGTCAAAATTAAGCGATGTGTTTCCCGTACGCTCTTTTGAACCTGAGTCACAACTTTTCTGGTGTAAAGGTGATAATAATGAGAGCTTCTTAGCGGCCGCATGGCTTTGCGCGCCTCTTTGTGGTGTAAATGAACAGTCTGCGTTAAACCTTAAAGCGCTTTTTTCAAATGACTACCCCAACGACACGATGATCAGTTTTCACTTAACGTCGTCTACATTTATTGACCCTATATTATCTCGTTTTTATAACGCTCGTTCACACGTCATGAGTAATAAGAGCGATCCAATTAAAGCCGACATCGCTCGACGCTATTGTGCTAACCGAGTAAAACTTTATCAGGATGGCGCAAAAAAATGTCTTGATGAATCCAACCCGCTTCTTCTCAAGGATTTTTCACTCATTTGCGTAATGAAGGTACCGGTTTCTAAGACACCTACGGAAGAAGAATTTGACAAAATTCGGACCTTATCTGTTTCTTTTGGGAGCGCACTTACATCACTTAATTGCGCCCCCAGTCAAATGAACCATGAAGATTATTTAGCGGTCATGCGTCAGATGCTCAATCCGTCTAAATACCCGAAAATGCAGCTCGACCCGAACTTAGAGCTCAACGAGCAAATTTTTGATTATGAAGACTCAATTCATATCGAAAAAAATCATCTCAAGGTTAATGAGCGATACGTAAAGTCAATGTCGGTTCAACGCTTTCCTGAAGTTGCCTTGCTTCCGCAAGTCAGTCATCTAATAGGCGATCCGAGAGGCTCTCTAAACCAAATTCTCGAGCCTTTCATACTCTCTACTCATGTTTATTTGCCTGATTATCAAAAAGAGCGTGATGAGATTACGAAAAAAGGGGCAAAGTTAAGAACGCAGGCAATGGGCAGGTTCGGCGCAATGTTTCCTCGCATTAGGATGAAAAGTGAGAATTTTCAGGTCTTAATTGACAGCATTGAAGACGGTAATCGTCCTATCAAAATTTGGACAAATTTGTTACTCAGTTCGGATACCGAAGACGGTCTGCTTAAGCAGGCAACAAAAGTAAAAACCTTTTACGAATATAACGGCTATTTATTGAAAGACGATACGTTTACGCAAGGCCCTTGTTGGCAACAGCAATTCCCTATGGCGATAGTTCCGCAAGCAGAACAATTCACTCACAAGTTTTCATCGATGACCACCGAGCATGCGTGCGAATTAATTCCTATCGTTGCTGACTTTAAAGGTAATGGGCCAGGTGCCAACAGTCTTTTTTATACAAAGCGTGGACAACCTGTCATGTATGACCCCTACGACTCAGATACATCCTTTAACGGTGTAGTCGCAGGCATCACAGGCTCAGGTAAAAGTGTTTTGTGCAACGACCTTTTGATGGGCTTATACACCCGTAATGCCATAATTCGAATCATTGACAGCGGTTATTCTTATCGCAAAACGACAGATATCGTTGGTGGTGAGTTTATTGATTTTGCTAATGACGAAATGGACATATCGATAAATCCTTTTACCAATATTGTGGACATCGAAGATCAATACGGTGGTGTCGAAACAATCCTAGAGTACATGGCTGCGCCTAAAGAAGGGCTCTCTGACTATCAGTTATCGAAATTACAGCAATACGTGTTAGAGCTGTGGCAGCAACATGGTAATAAACTGGAAATAACGCTTTTATCAGAATATATGGCAAAGGAGGGTGCTAAAAATCAAGATATACATGTTGAACATATGGCAGCCCAATTCTTTAAATACACGCGCCACGGTGTGTTTGGAAAATACTTTATCGGTGATGCTAATCTACAGATGTCCGGCGACTGGTCCTGTCTCGAATTGGACGGATTACAAAATCAACCAGAGCTTAGAATGATTGTGTTAATCATGATGGTCATGAAACTCAAGCAAGACTTTATATCTACTGACCGTAACCGTTACGGCATTGTCCTGATAGATGAATTCTGGAAGTTTTGCAGTATCAAAAAAGACAGCATTGTTCCTCCCGATCCGGGGGTAAGAAAAGTCATAGACTTTATTGATGAAGCTTATCGGGTTTTCCGAAAATTCAACAAGTGCTGTTGGGTAGCAACGCAATCCCTCCTAGACCTTGGCCTTGGCTCTCCGCTTCTAAATAACTCTGAGTCCATTATCTTAGGCAAGCAAAGGAAGGAAGCCATTAGCTACATGAAAGAGCAAAAGATGCTTTCTATTAGCGACTATGACTACAAGATGCTTGAAACTCTAGACCGAAAAGGCTCGGAATACTCTGAATATTTTATATACACAACAAACCGCGGCTCGGGCTTCCTGCGCTTTAAGCTTGACCGCTTTTCGCAACTTTTATACACCTCTAACGCTGTTGAAGATACCCGAATTAGATACTATGAGTCTAAGGGATTTACTATACCTCAGGCGATAGAAGAATACATGAAGGAGCAGGAAAGAGAGGCTAACAAACGTTCTGCCTAAAGCAGTTAGTGACACTAATACACTTTTAGTGTCACTTTTTTGGAGCCAAACATGAACAAATCTATCGCACTTACACTGACACTAAGTATTGTTGTTTCAGCAGTAACATCTGCCTTTACTTGGACAGTTTTTAAAGATATGGATGATCAACCCTCCCCTACAAATACCATGGTCGTTGTTGATTTTACAACGTTATCTCAACGACTAATGGTAAGTATGCGTGACCGTATTACTCAATCTGATATGACGCTAAACCAAGATCTCATTGAGCTTATGGCACAGTCTGAAGCACGTCGATTACTCAAAGAAGTAGTAAACCACTCTCCTGATGCTGTTGTTCTCAATAAATCGTCCATTGTTAACGCACCAGACTCACTCGATATCACTGATGAAATTGCTGATTCTATGGGACTTGAAGAGTTAACACCTGAAGCCATCAAAGAATTTATCAATGGCCCTGAAGTCAAAAAACCCGTGGGTGTGAAGTAATGTTTTCCAATTTACTGCTCTCATTTAAAAAGGGCTTTAACAGACGTTTCATAATCAAAGTATCGATGCTGTGCGCTGGTTCTTTCTTAGCAGCATATACTTTCACCTCAAGCTCTTACAGTTTTGGTTATGAGCGTCAAAATGTTGTTCGTTGTTTACCCCAAGTACTGTGGTTGCTGGACAGTGATATTGATAAACAAAAGATCACATATGGCTCACTCATTAAACTCAATGGGAAGCGGTATAACGACCATTTTGGTGACGACATAAGTTTACTAAAAATGGTGATTGCGAAGGACGGTGACACCGTCACTATCAATCATGATGACAGGACTATATTCGTTAATGGTAGTTTTTTTGGAACCCTCCCTTCCGATAAACCTCCTTTTCATAAAGGCAATTACACCTTAAAAGATAACGAAATATGGATAGCAGGCACTTCCGACACCACTGTTGACAGCCGATACTTCGGCCCCGCCACGCTTTCTCAAATTGAGGCTCATGCTTATGCGATATTGTAAAACTACTACCTTCTTTGTATCCGCTATTCTCATCTCAACGACCTGCATAGCTCAAGTCGAGCCAAAGAAAAGCGAATCTGAAGTTGCTACCCATAGTGTTTCTCCTCAAATAAAAGAGCTTGCACATGAAATTACAGAGGAACATAAACAAAAAAATAAATCCTTTGAAAAGTTCAGCACTTCTATAAAAACTGCCGACGTAGACCCTTCTTTGAATAAAGTGATTAATCAGATTGCAGAGTCTAACGAGGGCGCACAAGATGCGCAGAAATATTTAGCAGAAGATATTCTTCGCAATAAGCAAAAAGAATTTGAGTTAAATGATGACGATATCAAAAGCGCCGTAAAGGGTCCAGATTATGAAAAGTTTGGAAAAAACGGGGAGTATGGCGACGATAGTGTAATGTCATCAGCAATGGCAAAGGCTGAGCATCAAGCCCGTTCTCAAAAAGAGACTCGATATGGAGAAGATGTATATGCCTATATTGCCGTTTCGATGTCTATGCCTGACCAATGGTTCAAAAACATGCTGACATCCCTAGCTAACGAGCATAAGGACAAGCGTGTGATTTTAGCATTTCAAGGAGCCAAGCCTGGGGAGCTTGCTAAGTTTGCTTTGGCCATTGAGCAAGCTATGCCTAAAACAAATGAGGGGTCATATTCAGTTGTCATTGACCCCACCATCTTCATGCGTTTAGAGATTGATAAGGTACCTACTTTCGCCATCAATACAGAAAAAGGTTGGCGTAAAGTGCTTGGCGAATTATCTCTTACGCAGGCAGAAGCATACGCTGCTCAGGACTATGAAGTTTACGAGGCTCTTGGCCGAATTTATGACATAGAAGAGCCAAACATGATTACGCTTTTGCAGGAAAAAATGAGAGAAGGTTTAAAAGATGATCCTGTTGGTAAAATGCGAGAAAAAGCACAATCATTTACCCCGGCAAAAGTCGAGCTTCCTCTTGCAGAGAAAAGTTATAGCTACCTCATAACGCCGGTATTTACCGTCGAGCAAGACCTTCAATTTGAGGGTACAGTGTTCGCCCGTAAAGGAGATACCGTGAACACATTGGAGCATCTACCGCTTGTTGATGAATATGCGTTCGTCGATCTTTCTGATTTGAACCAAGTGGAGCAAGTCAGGGTGTGGAGAAAGCAAAACCCTAATCTAAAAGTTTTTTCCACAACATTACCCGCGTCATCCGATATGAAAAGATTCGTTCAAGAGTTCGGCTACATATCACAAGTAAATTCACTTCTTGTTGAACGGTTTCATATTGAAGCGACGCCTTCCCTTGCCTACCAAGTCGGCAATCAATTAAAAATTGAAGTAGCCAAGTCTGTCAATGATACCAACGCGCCTAAGGGATAAATATGAAGACGTACTACGCACTGATTACACTGCTCATCCTTGTTCTTTTTACCAGTAATAAATTAGTTGCCCAAGAGGAAGTTACAGAGGGCCTAGGTGTTGACGAAATACTTTGTCCATCTAGTAATCTTATTGGAACCGCTATGATAACTGATGTGTGCTGGGAAGGTGTTTTTCCATTGCAAATAGGTGGCGTGACACTTTATGGCAAAACACGTTATGCCCCCGCAGACAGATCCAATGACAGAGGTTGTTTTTGTGGTGGCGACATCTTGGATGGTGAATTGCCAAAAGCGGGCGTGACCACTGGGTATTATGCCCCTAAATACCTATTAACCGTTACGAAAAAACCGTACTGCTTTCCTGAATTAAATGGACTAGAGTTAGCCTCTCAAATGGGGTTAACGTCGAAATTTAATATAGGTAACGAAGATAATAACGATAGCAATACAGAGAATGCAGACAACCAAGCTTCATGGTCTTGGCATTTAGCATCTTTTCCACTGATGAATATTCTTGAGACACTAAATGAGTTCACCTGCGATAGATCAGGTTATGTGTCTTATGATCTTCTTTGGCTCTCTGAGACTCTCCCCCATCATTACGATTCACAGCTCGCGGCGTTTATGGTTCCTGAGTCAATTTTGTTTGCCTCTCCCTTATCAATGCCTTTCTTACCTGTTGATTGCATTGCTGCATCTGCGGGTTCTCCTATCGATGAACTAATCATGGCGCAGGGATGCTATGGCTATACGTATCCGATAACGGGTCATACTGGTGCTGAACCCAATAAAGTGGAAGCAAAATCACTCATAGCACATCGAGCACTCTATTTTCTGTCTCGCATCGGCATGCTTGAACAAACAATGGGGGATGATGCACTTTGCAAGGCGACTAAAATGCCTTTCTTAAAGAAATCCATGTATCGATGGCAGCAGTTGTGGCCTGATTCTGAGTCAAGTAGCGATGAGTCAACCTGTGTAGGGGAATCTGGTTGTGGTGATTCATTGAGTGATGGCACTACTGCGCCAGATCCGACGGGTACGGTCACCGTAGGTGGCTCAGTTGTTAAAACAGGTGATATGTCGGCGAACCAAGTTGAACAGATTAAAATGAACTCACTCAATAGTACGTGCACACACCCATCTGGGCAAACTTCATATTCATGGGGTATGTGGCGTGGTGGCACGCAGCAAGGACACGCAAGCTATTTGATCTATCAATGGATGGATTGCTGTTTAGATTTAATACAATTCCTGTGAGGCAACTATGGCAATCGTTTATATAAGTGACAAAGCGGCAACTCATCAGGCCAAGCAATGGGAAGAGCATAGGGCAAATGTAAACCCGCTTTTTCTCTGCCTTGCAATCCTTTTAAGTACCCTTTACGCCACCGCGATTATCGATTTTAAGGTATTGACCTACTTTGCCGGTTTTATTGCTTTCGTTAAAATTTTTTGCAATTTAAAAATAAAAGAGTTCAAGAGTCCAAAAAAGGCAGGTTGATATGAGATTAAGAATATTAGGTTTAATTGTGCTGATGTTTTCCTCTATTGCAGTAGCGGATAGTCAAAAAACATTTTTTGGCAAGGTATTAGAGGTAGATGGACATAACGTCTTTACGGTAGGAGACTCTCAAGGACGTCTTCGTATTTTATCACTCGCTTATATTTCCACCCCAGTTCGTGACGAACCTTTTTTTAAAACCGTAAATGACCACCTGCAAACATTCGTTGGAAACTGGTACCAATTTACTATTGTTAGCTACGGCATTAATGCATCCGTTAAACCCGTACTGATGAGGGACCAAGAACAAAAGAGCGTCAACAGTTTTATGGTTAGAAATGGCATGGCGATGGTTAATATAGCAACTAACCCACCACCTTCATTGATAGACCAAGGTTATGAAGCATCAAACAACAAGATAGGGCTATGGGGCCAAGAAGAACAATTTAACCCTCTTTCACGAAGCCCCTTTTCTGCTTTTGATTTATCCAAAATGTTAAGCACAAAAGGAAAAGATGGCCTGGTTCCATATTTCAAAGTTGAAGAAACCAAGATGGCCTATCCTGTTGGCTGTGGCATCGCGTTCCCAGACAAGAAAATGGATATTGCATTGACAGCTCATGTTGCAAAAAAACAGGGTTATACGGTAACAGATGACTGTTCTGAGCTGTTTGATTAGAACCAATTTCGTGTCAGTAGCTATATCACTGCTGGTATGAATTATCCGGTGAAATGATGTTGCCATCGTTATCAAAAATGAAAGACAAATGCCCTTTCCTTAATGTCTCCCAATAGTCTTTTACGTTGACCTTTCCTTCCATTAATCCACCCAGTAACATTTCCATGAGTCCTCCAAGGATTTCTGGCCTATATTCATGGAAAGTTGGAGCGGGTTCAGTAAAACTACAATTAATGTATGTTTGAGTCCTACTTTTAAACGGTGACAAATAAGTCGAAAAGTTAGGCGGGTTTTTAATATGTAGATTACAGCATGCAAATCGCGCTGTGAGCTCTCTCAATTGAATAGACGTCACAGAGTCATTCAGTTTGCTTAACAATGGCTTTTCTAGCGTTTCACTTACTGCGCCGGCATCGTCGAAAACGACAATAATACCGATGTCATCGATTAATATTCCTGCCGTTTGAGCATACGAGACATCAAAATAATCGAAGTTCTTCTCAATACCGCGACTATCAACATGGGTAACAAATATAGATCCTATGCAATGGCTAGTATAAGTCGCATTGGTATATAGGGAGCGGCACATGCTGTAGGTATGCAGAAACCTTGACCAATCGTACTCTAAGCTCTCAGCGATAGTAGACATTGGTCTTCTCCTATCACGTGACATTTGCAGCGACTGGTCTTTTATGTGTGTTTTAGTGAATAGTGTAGCGAACCAAAAGAATATTTTATGCAACATTTCTTCATCGACGTTTTCAATGAAAAATTTAAACCCACTACCTAGGAGTTTACTTAAAGGGTTTTCAAGGTTTTTGCTTAGCAATTCATTGCAAGAGAGACAGCATGGAATAACGTAACTGCGATAATAGAATTTTGTGCGATTGGGCAATGTCACCTGGTTATTGAATAATTCGAACTTTCTTAATATCCATTGCGGGATAATGTGCTCATCAGTAGCTGTTGTGTTCTCACAATCAATTCATTGGCACACAGAAAGCATACTTGGCCATTGCTGACCTTTGATTCGAAATCTTCTAAGGGTACAAACGCTACTTTTCCATCGCGGTCCAAATATTGATTATTATTTTCATCTTCCATAATTCTTTAGCTCAATGTCTTAACATCTGTTCACTAGAGTAACAATTTAAAGCCCTTTATGTCTGTAGATTTAACCGTTGAATTATTCTTTTGCTTAATTGGTTAACTATCGTTTTAGAACCAAGGATAGCGCTCTTCTATAGACAATATGCCGCCACCAAAAAAACCTGAGTGCCATGCTCTGTGCCATTTGCTTCCCGCTATTAGTTTTCTGAACCAAGTCGGTAATCGAATTTGCTGATAACCAATATGAAAGAAAAACTCTGAGCAATTTCGAGACATGGCTAATGCGTGCTTAATTTCTTTATCAAGACTAGACATTGGCCTCACCTTTCTGATTTTTTGTACCCTGGTTTTGTGTATTGGCGTTTGTACAAGATGGTTTTATGGAGTTGCAAGACGACCTTCTTTTGCTTTTTTTTATCTCGCCATTTTTAGAAAGCCTTTGAATTTTTTTAGCGATTGCTGACGTTGTTCTATTGAGTTTTAGTGCGATACAAGTATTACACATGGCATCGTTGTAGTACTGGATAAGCAAGTCGTCTCTATAAGCGCCTCCGGGTACATTTTCATTACGTCTTTTACGTAGCGATAATTTCTTTGCTTTTCTCAATACAACATTTCGATGGCAGTCTAGTTTCACTGCAATTTCATTCATCGTCTTTGATTTGTAAAAGAGTAAAAGAAACTGTTCAGCATCAAGTCCGGACTCAAAATATTGGACTACTAACGTTTTCTCCGATTCGTCACTTGTTTTATCCAAAACGCTTTCGATGCTTTCATTTGTGCTCGGATGAATTGTCTTATACCAGTCATAGCGGTACTGGCTTTTTGACGGAGTGAATTTTAATTTGATGGGCACGATGGGTAAATTCATCACTAGTAAACTCATAATTCATAATACTAGAAATGTATTAAAGCTAGAGCTTTACCCCTGACATCAGAAGGAGAGCCAAACGCTGAGTGAATAACAACAAAAGGGCCTGAATATCCCTTAAAGTTTAAGACTCGGGTTGTTATAGTCTCTTAGTTGAATTTACTTGCACCTAAATACTAAACCAGTTACGACTCTCGCGTCAGCTTATAACTCAGTGTGAAAGTTACCTTTAAAGCTGACGCAAAAGATCCTTACCTAACAGTCGTTTGATTTTAGTAGTTCATTGATGATATGTGATCGGTCGAAGTGACAGTCATTTTTTGTGCCGGAGTTTTTATTCAACTCGTTTAACATTGACTCTGTTATTCCAAGTCGTTGTATTGCGCGCTCGCGCTGAGTGTTTGGGAGTGTTGCTATCGCTTTGACAACACTTATCGCCCATTCCGATTTTTCTGCTTCTGCCTCAGGATTGAAGCTGTCATCACAGAGCTTTTCTTCAAATGAAATGCCTTCTTCTTCGTCATCTTGATGCATAGAAATTGATGATTTTGTGTTCTTAAATCTAACATCAGCAATTATATCGCTAGTCCAAAACGTCCCCGGATATTTATTCCGCATGGTTTTTAATGCTAACTCTTCATCAAAATATTCTATGCCGTCAATTGTTCTCAGTCCTGCCTCTAGAACTTCTTTTTGCTTGTTTGCCAAGACTGACGGGAGTTTTACAATGTCATCATTTGAAATGCTCTTTTGGCATTCTTGTTCGATATAAGTTTTAGCAAATGTAGTGAACGAATATTCAGGATTGTATTTATAGACTTTCTCTAAAAGCATTGTCATCGCGCTTGCTAGAAAGCAATCAATTTTCTCTCTTTTTGATTCAGCATCTAGGTTCCTAATTTGTCTTCTCAGTGTTTCATTTACGATGCTACTAACAAAGGGCTGGTTTCTCATAACAAAGATGTCTCGGCAGCTTTTTACATCTTTGTATTTTGTCGAGACAAGTTTTATGTCTTGCCAAAATTCAATTACTTCACTTATGTTGTCTACACCACAAGCATCACCCAGCGATGAAAGTTCATTGCTATGTTTAGTAATGAACTCTTGGCGCAACTTCACAAACTTCTCTTCTGTTAAATCCAAGTCCTGTTCTTTAAAGAGCTCTTCATCATACTCGCCTTGCATGAAGATCGTCGGCGTATAGCTTGTGTAAAATTCAATATTTTTACGGATAAAAAGCTGAAGCGAACGCTCAACTTTTCTGCACGCTTCAAAAATTGCGTCTGTTTTTTTGTATATATCAATTCTGATATTTTGATGCAGATTTAGGTACCTGAGTTTCACAGCTATGTCAGCATACTCACGTTTACAATCTTCATTTAGACTGATTCTCTCTTCAATCAACTTCAACTGCATACCGATCATTGACAGTACACACTCAATGTTTGATTTGTCATTTTCTTTTTTTGTTTTGTCTGCACTACGTTCGATCGAAGAAAGAACAAGTTTTCCCTGGTCGATGAATCGCGTCCCCACAACAATTTTTGTAAGACCAATGTGTCGTCGGTTGCTCCCTGCGCTTGATGACTTATCTATAAAATTTGAAATGTGATTAGCAATTACATCACGCAAAATTGGTATGTAGACAATTGACATACAGAGCTGCATTTCACTCTGATGCAGTTTTTTAATTTCTTCTATCGATTTTTCTTGCGAATAATCATTTTTATCATTCATGACTCAACATCCGATTTTAACTGCAGCGGCTACGCAGCAGCGTCATTTTTTGAAATGATCAATAAGACTACTCAGCGAACCACTCGCTGACTTTACAACCAAAAATTGGTTAGGTCGGAATCGGACAATGTCCAGCTATTTTGTTATGCGTTATGTAGTGCAGTATATCGCTGACGGAGTTATGCAATTCTTACGGCGTCATGACGTAAATTCGTCATCAGAATTGGGGCAAAACTGGGCAGATTTTAGAGTTTATTTGACTACATCAGCACATCAAATATGTGTGTTATTTGCTGTGTAAATGTGGTCAACTCTGTGTAAAGCGATACTTATTATGTTCAAATTATTTCGTAAAAAATAGGTAGCTTCCGAACCACCTTGAGGTTTGCGATTGGCCATTTTTACGTATTTATTAGACATTTCGCTAACCTCACATTCACTCTATGCAATAATTTTCAGATTATCAATTCGTTTGTGAATAATTTAATACATTTTTCTTAAGTTTCTACAAAGTCGAGGTGGCTTTTCACAAGTTTGTGAAAAGTTAATGTAGTTTTTCACAAGAATAGTTATGTGAGCAAAAGAATGAATAGATTTGCTGATTCGATTTTCAATGCACTTGACCTATGCCTGGATAACCTTGGTAGTGCAATCATACAGCATGAGGCTGCTCTTGATAGCTATGTAGACATGTTTAAAGACACGAGAACGCGGGAGCTTCAAGAGATAAAGAACCGGCGCAGGTTGGGTGCAACTTACTATCCTGGGCTACTGTTAGTAGTGCTGAAAAAAACGCGCTCTATTTCACAAAAAAAACATGTTAAATCTGACTACGACGAAGTGGGTGGAACAAAGCTCAATTTTTCACAGCTATACCTCGGCATAGCAACGCGGGGTTTTACAGATTTTATTCCAACAGAAAGCCAAGGTAAGTACTGTAAGAGCCGTGTACTTCGCTTCAACAATCTCAGGGCCTACTGCGATGAAGATAAGGAATGGGTAAGGAAAGTTGTTTGTGACGTCAACTCACTTAATGAAAGTGGCCTGCAATTACGAGACGCATATTTAGAGCTTGTAGAAAATCATTATACTGCCTTGAAGCGATACGATTTAAGCGCAATGGAAAGACAAGTCTTCCCAGAGCATGACAACGCAGGATTTGAATAAACTATGCTTGTTTCAAATGAGCAATCGTTGGCGATATCATTTACTGGCCACGCAATCATAGTTGCAGTACCTGGCTCCGGAAAAACAAGAACATTAGTAGCTAAAGCCGTAGCAATGATTTCTGCAGGCTACTCCAACATCGGGATTGTGTCTTTCACTAATGCATCAGCAAAAGAGCTCAAAGAGAGATTAATAGATGAGCTTTCACCAGAGCTAGTTGAGCGACATACTAAAATATCGACATTTCACTCTATGATGCTAGAGCACATAAAGAATCATTTAGTGGGTACTGGTTTAGTCAATCCTAACATTGAAACAACACACCTCGTTTCGATACTCAACCAACACGGCCTGCCTTCTACAAAAATTGATGACCTAAAAAATTATTTCAATCTTGAGCACTGCGATCGTAAAGAAGCTGATGAACTATATGCCCCTTGTGAACAATACCTTGTTGAAGTAATGCAAAACCGGCATATCACTTTGAACAATGTTATTGAACAAGGCACTAAGATGATAATAGATCGTCAGATCCCTCCATTGCCGTTTTCGTACCTTTTTGTTGATGAATTTCAGGACAGTTCTCCAGACCAAGTTCAAATGTTACTTGTCCATGGTGTCTCCGGCACAACAGTGGTTACATCTGGTGATGACGACCAGTCCATATATTCATGGCGCGGCGCAAAAGGAGTCGAGGCTTTCAATTCGGTACAAGAAAAATTGGGAGCAGAGCGCTTCATATTATCCACTAATTATCGCTCGCATAAGGAAATAACAGACATTGCCAATACAGTTATTGCTAGGAATAAAACCCGAATCGCCAAAACAATTACATCAAAAAAAGGTGCTGGTGGTTCTGTTAGCCTCACACTGTATAAAACAGCTTTTGATGAATCTTCGTACATTTGCGAACGAATCAACAATTTAGTCACCAATGGTTTTGATAGGGATATTTTTGTCATTGCAAGAAGCAATGCTGCATTGGATTTCTATAGAGAAAACCTGGAAGTAGATTTCATAGATTTGGCCGGAAAGAGCAAAGAGCCGTATGAATCACAAGTACTAAAAGCTGGATTACAAGCATTGGCTGTGAACAATGATAAATCATTGGCCATTATGCTGTCTGTGTACCTTCCTGTTGATAGTGCTCGTTCAATTGCGGCAACAGTACTTAACAAGCCTGGTCAGCATTCATCTTCTTTTGAACACATTCAACCGTTGAGTCATGTAAAAGAGTTAATCGGTAAGGGACGTGACGACGATGCAATTCGTGAGTTCATTGCCTATGCAGGTCCTTATTTACTCAAAAGCTGCGAATCCAAGAAAAAAAATGCTGAGCAAATCCAAACCACTAAAGAGAGAATGCAGCGTTCTATCTTCCGAACACAACAAATACTGCTCAAACTCAAAGGCAACGTAAAACAGCGTCTTTCATTTTTTTCGAAACAAACTGAGAATGAGTCAGACGCTCGGGTAACACTATTGACTATTCATGGCGCCAAAGGCTTAGAAGCAGACACGGTATTTCTGATAGGTTTATCGGATAAAAAAATGCCTGCAGCGAAAGCAGAGCAAGAGGCTTCTCGTCGAGGCAGTAAATTTCAAAACATCATGTTAGAGGAAGAACGGCGTTTATTTTATGTCGGAATCACAAGAGCGCAGAGGGTGCTACATCTAAGTGCCTTTCAGGGAACGCACATGAGGCCAGATAGCAATGGTTATTCTAAACTCATTCCCCCACAACTCATTGATACCCTACCGTCTATACACAACATTGAGTCTGACTAATTAATACATTTATCAGAAACGATGATTAAATGTGAGACAAACAATGGGTGAGATAATTGTGACGGATAAAGAAGTTAGTCATTTTTATAATGAAGTTTTGATGTACAGCGCCATTCCAGCTTACACACTTCTGTTAGCATTTGGTGTTATTGTTGGGCAAAACGCAGTGGGCTCAATATTCGTAGTCGTAATATTGCTTTCTCACTATGCCGCACAAAAAACCTCCATCAAGCTCAATGTATCGATGGAGCGTGTCTGTAAATCTGGCATCTACAAGGCAACCGTTTACACCATGGCGCTTCTTAGCGTTCTGCATTGCCTCACCAATATCCTGTTTTATGATCTGTATAACCCAATAAGCAGCGTAATCGCTTTTCTATTATGTTACGTCATGCTTGGAATGACCTTAAAAACTCTTGAGCTGATGATGTTTGTTAGAAAGAAGCGAGAAGAAAAGAATAAGAAAGGTTAGGTTTGTAGAGCAGGCCCATATATTACGGCGTCATGAAACATTTACCGAAACTAATGACTTTACGCCGTCAGAGACAAAAACACTATTCGCCCGGTACACAAATTTGACGACATCAATGTTCCCACATTTCTTACGTCATCAGAAAGCAACATCACCCCACTTCCTTTATTAATTACTTAAGCAGGCTGAATAGCCTGCCTAAGTTCATTCTCTATTTAAGGAGCATTAAGCCACCTGCAATGACTCTTTTTTGTAGACCAGTTGGTCGGTCGAGCATTCTTCTTTCGTCACTTCATGACTTCTATCGCTTTTAAAGACAGGCTGAAACAATGCTCCTTGTTCGCCATTTACGTATAAATAATGCACCTCAATGACAGCACCAATATTGGGTATGTCTTTGTTGGGTGGGATAGTTACCTTTCCAACACTAACGATTTGATTTGATGCATTGTAAAGCCCTAATGAAACGCTACGCTTATTATGAGTGTGTTCTATGACTATCACCGATGCTGAGTTTGTATTTTTTATCTTAAGCGCATCGCCCTCTTTATTAGGACGTCCACCAGCATAAATGCTACTTCCTCTACGAAGCACTATCCCTTCCTCGTTCTGCTGTTTAGAATAATGGATAGCTTTTTGAAGGGTGTCAGCATTATTTATCTCCAAAGGCAAAAGCACTGTAATGTTAGATAGGTTGGCATATTCAGCCTTGTGACCAATCTCTTTCAAAGCCAAGATGCGGTTTTCAAATGGCGCAGTAGAATAATCCACGCCATTGAATTCAAGCACATCAAATACGTACAGCCCGTTAACACCCATATCCTCGCAATCAATCAGTAAGTCATTTTCACTGGCTAAGGTCATTACATCGTCACTGAACTGCTCATTAAGATGCACAACACAACCTCGTTTGTTGTAAGCCTCTATCTCACCACCTGAGACTCTTACCACTCTGCGCTCACCATCTGCTTTTATCTGACAAAAGTAGGTTTCTAGCCAATCGTCAGTAATAATAAATGACGCTCGTTCTTCGGTGACTGCATTAAGCAATTGCGGAGAAAACACTTTCTTTTGATTGTCACTTTGTTTTATAAACTCGATTTGATTCACGATATCATCAGATGCCGGGGTGAACGTTGCTTCACTGACACCCTCATCTTTCGGGTCTGATATTTCGATATCGGGTACGTTAGACTTAACATCATCGCGTGGGTTGGATGTTGTTTCAAAATCATTTGTAGACGCGATTACATAGCCTTTTTTGAGCTTAGACTGTATTAAACGGTCTGCTATCTTTGTGGCTTCTTCGAAAGTGACAGGCGCTTGGGTTTTCTGACCTTTCACAAGATTACTTCCGATCCTTCCATACGAAAAAGGCACAACAAATCCACCATCCTTTTCTTCGACGGTTACATTGTATTCCTTAAAATTGCCTTCTGTAGTTTTAGTTAGGCGAGTAGCGTGAATAATCATAATGTGTCCTCCACTTGGTTACACATTCATATTCTCACTCAATGCCAATAGCGCTACTTTTTGGTTTCTGGGTTATTACCCCTGCAAGATAAAGCAAGCGATAAGGGGTAAAAGCAACGTTCTATGCTGATGCACTTACCATGACGCCGTCACAAACCAATACCCAGACATCAAACCCGGTCAACTCACTACTCATACATGATGGCGTCATAAATTAAGCCAGACATCAACCCGGCTAAAGCACCACTCATATCTGATGTCGTCAGTATTTTCACTCGTGCCACGAGGTACTTCTCTTATTAATTACAGACAAAAAAAAGCACAGCCCTTTGGCTGCGCTTGTCAGATAATATTACTTCGTGTGTCAGGAAGTATGCTGCTTCAACAAATCTGAGACTAGTAATTTTAAATCATCGTCAAAAACACGCTGATACACCTTGCCTTTAAAGCTGACTTCATAACGAACACCATTAAACATATACATGCTATCGTCATATTTTGGGCTGTCAGGGTAATTGTCTCTAGCGACCACTAACATAACGACCAACTTTTCTCCCGTATCGCCGCATTCCCATGACCCCAACTGTTTCCTGAAGGTGCCAGTGACAGCCAATTTATTGATAAACTGTTCTGGTGAGACATCAAGAGTGTCTGTTGACATGATTGTTCCTCTGTTGACTGTGCGAAATAAAAAAGACCCGATAGAAAACAGGCGACCTATCGGGTCTGAAGTGCCAGATAGTTAAGCGCAAGGCTTAATGGGTATTCTCACTGGCGTCTAGGAACTCGGGAGAGTCCAAGTAGATTAAAGCTTGGTTTTGGTCTTTAAGTACGACCTCACTTAGCTTTATGTGTGCTAGTTTTGCCCCTGTTTGGTTAACCGCAATTAACTGGGGGAAAGTTTCATCATCATAGTTAGCAACAAAGACATCACTAACGGTTTGTTGCTTCTTTAGTAACTTGACCATAGAAACAAGCACATCTTTGTGAGTATCGACCAAACTCACCAATGATGGTGTTTCGCGATATATAGGAACCTGTTCCATAAAACACTCCAGCGGTTGATATAGTTTCATTAACAAAGCGATGCCCTGCCTTGTATGATTAAGATATCCCGACTTTGTAGTGCCGCTACTTTTTTATATTAAACACGGCGTAACTAAATAGTCCTGCTGTATTTGAGTAGGTTTCAGGGGTTGCTCTACGAAAACCTAGGGCAATATATACATGCACATGGGTTATCCTCCTACACAACCTTAGGCCACCTTCAAGGGTGGCTTATTCTTTATTAAGAACGAAGACAGTCTCACCCCTTACGTTCCCTGAGATGACGTGAAGCGTCCTATTGTAAAACACCAACAAATTCATTAAGGCCGTAAAAAAGGGCTCTTAATGGCGTTGTGACTTTCAGAAACGGTGCAAAATGTACTTATCGTTTAATAAACAATAGGTACGTAAATGAAAGTAAAAGAATTGTTAGATCAAATTTGCCTTAGAGAAATCGAAGCCTCAGAAACCATAAAGAATAACGCCTTGTTTGATATGCAAATGGTTATCACCGAGTTAGGCTTTCTGGAGTTCGCCCTTATCTCATTGGCCATAAGCAAAGTTGATCGCGGATTAGCTGAAGCGGGAGTAGATGTTGCGTCCTTCAAAGACAACATGCACCACTATCTCAATAACATTTTGGTAGACAGTGTTAGTAAGCCGGGCAAAGTAAAAGAATTCGATGAAAGTAGAAGCGAAGATTACGAGTTTATTCGCTATAGCCAAACAGTGGATAGGCTGCACAAAAACATGCTTAATCGTTATTACAACGCGCTAGAAGAACAATACATAAACGAAGAGAGAGACAGCAAGGTCGTACCATTCCCCAAACGTGAAGAATGACGCCGTAATATTAAGGCTAAAGTAATAACGCACGCAGGATAAATGACGACGAAAAAAAAGACGCACATTTGCGCGCCTTAAAAACAGAGGAGATCTACCTTACGGCAGATCATGAGGCAGCATGTTAATTCTGTCCTCACACCATTCTTATAGAACAAACTTTAATCAATTCCCATTAATTGTCCAATCCTTGGTTACACCCAAAAAAAAAGCCCCAGTGGAAAGGGGCTAAAAGTACTTAGATTTGGTTGGGTTCTAAGTATCTACTTCAGTTAGTGTATTAAAACTAATTCTGGTGTCGAGGTGGAACGTAACCACCACCTTGACTAACGTTTTGATTGTAACCGCCCATATTCGGGTTATGGCCGCCACTCTGGCTACCAGTTTGATTGTAGCCGCCCATATTTGGGTTATGACCGCCACCTTGGTTACTGTTTTGATTGTTGTAGCCACCCATATTTGGGTTATGACCGCCACCTTGATTACTGTTTTGATTATTGTAGCCACCCATATTCGGGTTATGACCGCCACCTTGGTTACCGTTTTGATTGTAATTGTTGTTTTGCTGACCTTGGTTGTTTTTGCTGTCACGCGCTTCCTGACGCAACTGCTTTACCGAAGCAGCGGGTACATGCCACTCTACATCAATGGCTTCCATTTTCATGGCCTTGCGGTCTGCACCAGACTGGTTATCCTTCCATTTTTCTTCGACTAACTTCCCTGTAAATATAACGAAGTCACCTTTGTTTAAACCGTTCATTTTTTTCAGCACGTTTGATTTTAACGTGATGGGGTGAAAATAGACTCGCTCTACCCAACCACCACCTTGCCCGTTTGCATCACCTTTCTTGAAATAACCATCGTCAACCGCTAGCACGCAAGAACCATAGGAACCGTGCTGTCCAGTTCTAATATCAACGTTCGCTACATTACCGCCTAAGCGAATCTCATTCACCTTTTGTGGAATCTTCATCATTACACCTCATTAGCTTTATCAAATTAGTTCAAAGTAAAATAGAAACATCAGTTGAGGATTTATCATCACAAGCAACTTCAAACTTCTGAGTTCATTACACACCCGTTTTAAATACCCGCTACTTTTTAAATAACGACAGAGAGGGTGAGTCAGATGTACATGGGTACTCACATTTGTAGTGTGTATTAGTTATGGCGTAATAGGCTGCATTAGGTAAAAAGAGTGTTCATTTGCCTATACCGGATAATGACGGCGTAAAGATTGACCTTACTGCGCGAGAAAACAGCAAAGACCACCCTGCTTATTAATTACAAACTCGCTAAGTGCTTAATAAAACGTACAAATATTGTATTCTGGCACAAATAAAGAAAAATCTACCCATATCGAGATTTTTTATCTGCTGACAGAGACTTATGATTAAAAATGAAAGGACATACCGATAAGCACGCTGAGTTCAACGTGCTTATAGTCGTGGTTGGCTCATTCTTGAATGAATTAGGCTCTTACCGCAGTGAGCGGCGTTGATTGATGAAAACGGTACTGACTCATTTTGTACGTTTTGCCATCTTCTACATCTCTTACGCGCCAACCTTGTGAGCCTATATTTTCCACCAGCTGGTATTCTCGGTTGTTATAGATAATGCCGTCATTTACACCAAGAGCATTTAACTGCTTTCTTTTTGCGCTCAATCGAGTGCGTTTATCTGAGACATCCCTGATGTAATCCATAATGCTTTCAGTATTGCGCCAGTAACACTCGGCCCGTAGTTTCTTAAAGATATTGGCCGGAATACGGGAATCATTAAAGCCCATAGCAAGACATTCACTTCTCACCGTCACTTGACCCTCGTGACTAGCAAGTTGATAACGCTCTACGTCGTAAAACCGAGCATTGTCAGTTGTTCTCATTCCGCCAAGCCAAAGTACATTATCCTTGAACGTTGAGTCAGTCATTTGAAAATCAACTCTGGATTTTGCGTCACGACGAATGGCTTTTAAAACGTCTTTTACATTCATATCGCATGGGTAGGTTACTGAAGACATGATAGGTACACTCTGTTTTGATTAAGACATAATCAGTGTTTCATGAATTCGCGTCCTTGCTACTATCAAGGATGCTCATAAACACATTGTTCGTAGGGTTTTGTCTTGGATTGTTATGTTGTGCTTTTGCACATGGGGAAACGCGTTTTTGACGCCGTATGCTTTTCTGAATTACCTGGCGTTTAAAGAACAATCATTCTGTACTTCTCTCACTGTTAAATAAGACGTTTTCCATCTCACAGAACGTCACGCATGAGTGTGCTTTATATCTTGACTCATATGTGTTTATATCCCTGCTCTTTTTCACAGCCTCAACAAGGAAGTCTTATGCTCAAGCGTTCTATCCTCTTATTATTGTTCTTAAGTGTGTTGGTTGGGTGTGGCGGCCCATCAAGAACTGATTACGCTAAAATCCCTTCTGAAGAAGATTTACCACCAGCCTCTTTCATGAAATTCACTGCAGTTAATGACGGTGTCCAATATCCTTTTACATTGGGTAGGAAACACACAGATTTAGCGAAGTCAGTAAAGGATTGCAAAGTAAATAAGTACTCAGAATTAAACTTTTGTGAGTCCGATATTGATGATAGATATGCACAAATTGCGTTTGATAACGATGTTGTCGTCAAAGTATTTAAATCAATAAGACTGAAGAACAATATTATCGATGACACACAGAACGCTCTGGATAAATATGGTCTGACGCTGTCGGATTTTAAGGTTGATCATAATGGCTATGTTGTTGCTTACTTTGATGGGGCCTTTATTCAACTTAGAAAGTTTAACTCGATACTCGGGTCAAAAGTGGCTTTTAAATTTGATTCATTTGTAGAAGCTCCTGCATTTTTAACCGGTAATCCTTCGGGGTTCGGACATACTACTTTTGATTACTCTTATGGCCAGAAGCTGTCCGATTACGACTTGATGTTTTTAGACTGCAAAACGAACCCACTGAGCCTTAAAAAAGAAGTCAATGTCTGCGGTGTACAAGATAAAGAATACGGAGATTTCACCCTGGTGGTGATAGATAATGTTGTTCACACAATTAAAAGTTTTAAAAAAAGTGTATCGAAAGGACCACTGAAAAAAATCAGCGAGTATTTTTTCAGCCAGGTTGGTGGTCGTGAGCAAGTAATAGAAACTAACATTGATGATGACATCATATTTTTTGAATCAACGATGTTGAATGGCTCAGCAACTTTGTTTTTGATCAAAAAGATAAGCAAAAATCGCCACTCAATTCAGGTAATTAACAGCTCTGTTCAACATATTGATAGGGCCATAAGAAACTTAAATAAATATGGTGAATTTGAAGTGTAAGAAGGGAAAAGGTGTGCGGCTCATTGGTACCGTTCCTAATTATATGGAAAAATATTCCATAGCTGGCTAAGCCAGCACTTCGCCAAACGAACAGTGTTTCTGGCTAACGTGACAGGCTCTCCCTGTCATATCATTACGCAATGACATCACAATAGGTAGCGTTAGCGACCTACTGGATTGAGTCTTACTCAGCAATGATAGTGATTCACTCACCGCTTTATCGCGTGCGACCTTTCTCCAAAATGACCATACGTGCTCATTCCGATTCCTTGCAGGTAGGAATGAGGCGAGGAGGTCACGACGATTAGGCCGCTCACTGAATTTCAAAGCCCGTCTAGCTACCGCCAAGGCCGCAGCCTGATGACTGGATAGACCATAACGGGTCATAAACTTACACTTGCCGATAACGGATGTGTAAGCGGGATTTACTTCAAGACATTCGATGCCGTAATCAACGCATCTTGCCTTTATCACGGACAATACCTGGTTATAGGCAAAACTGGAAAGCTGCCTTGCTCGCTTAGCGTTTTCGTTTTCCAGACTCGACTTCTTTTTGCGAAAATCTAACTGCTCAACAACGACAGGTTTGCCTTTATCCTCAGCAAACGCCATTAGTGCCTTAACCGCATCGCCAATAATTGCCTTGCTTTGGCTGGCTGATTTTCCATACGTGGATAGTGGAATAGATAGGCTTGAAACAGGATTTCCACATCGGTCTGTTTCCGTTACCGCCAGATGATGCTCATTGATATCAACGCCAATGGCTCCGGCTTGCGTTGAAGTCACGTTTTCTTTTTGTATTACTTCGGTACTGATAAATACACGCCAGCCTTTATTGTCTTTCAGGAAACGGTATGATATAGCCTGCTTGTTGGTCAATGCCTCACGAATGTGCTCTGCACCGTAAACTAAAGCAATAGGGATGACAATGTACTTGTTATCCGACACGAGGGAATCCGGCAGACGTAATCGTAACGAGAAACACTCATCATTTTCTCTGATAACACAGCCCTGACAGCCAGCGGTTTCGTCTTTCGAGCCAAGCACATAAAACTGATTATTGCGTGATACTTGCCAATCTGATTTCCACTGCTTGTGGGAATCATAGCCGTTTTTTGATAAGTGGAACTGAGCGTTAAACAGTTTTGATGAGCCAAAACAAAGACGCACTTTACCTGACTTTTGTTCTTCGATGTGGCGTTGCTGCTTGAGTGTTAACGCATGTAGTCTTCGCTTCTTTTGGTGCAAAGAGAATTTTAGTGTAGCGCATTTCTTTTCCGTGACACCTTGATGTCCGTTTCGTCTGGCATCGCGGATGTTGTTGATACGCTTTTCTATCCGAGCAACCGTCTTTTCCAATCGTTTAATCTTATCGGCGCGATCTTTGATGTGCGACTTTCTGAGTTCTTTGATGGATGCGACTTTGCCTTTCAGGTTTCGGCAGATAGCATTGAACTGGCGCGCGGTCAGACCAAAGCGTCTCTGATAATTTGATTTAACCGATTCCGGCTTAATGCTTTTATCAATCGTTTCGGAGAACAGCGTGCGTTCGACTTTCCCGTACAAGGATGCGTAATCAGAAAGCGTTTTTTCTGATTCTGGTGGTATTGATATCCTCGTTTGGTAAGTTCGCATAGGAAAATAGTTGTTCGATGGCACTGTTATTATATACAGTTAAAGCAGAACATCAAAGAAAGTTTGCATGCTGATAAATGACTATAATTTTCCATGTTCTTCCATAAAATATTTAGCAGTTGATAACCCCTACCAACTCAAACGCCGCATCCTTTTACTGGAGATATTTAAGAAGTGTTATTACAGTATTCTATGTTTTATCAACCGCCACTTTTTCAATATGCATGATCCACACAAGTACTACCGGCACATTAATTTGTTTTTTCATGTGCCGACCAGTATCGATTTTTACAACTACGCTCTCCTCGGTTTGAACAAAACTGAGACGTCGATTCTTTCTTTCTAAACGCACGCCCACAATGAGCACAATGAATCACTGTACCTAACGGGGCTCGTCGGTTTTCTTGGTATTGCGTCCGTCTGCCGTTATCAAGGCTAGGTTGAATGGGATTGGCGCCTACATACTCCATACTACTGCTCCGCTTCCTCTATGTAGCTTGAAAGAAAACTCGTTAGAAAGACTTTGTCTTGTTCATGAAGTTCCGCTTTTTTAGCAAGTGAATCGATGAACAGATCAATCGTCTTCACCAAGGACTCATCTGGGCCTGTATGAATAGTTACGGCGTCATTACTAATTGGCAACACATCCCCGGATGAGGCAAAGGCAGATGCATCATCACCACTCAAACTATTCCCCTTCAGTGATTCAATTAATCGCGCCTGGTGAATGACCTTTTCTTTTAGCTTATTATTTTGACGACGTAATAACTCATTATCACAAACAGAGTGAGACACGGACACCTCCTTTATTAATTAGCTACCTGCACATGTGTGCGAATATAATGCTCTCTTAAAACGTATTAGTGTTTTGAAGAAGACCTACCTCGCTCCTGCTTTTATGCGGTAGGTTTTATGGTGGGTATACTAAGGAACAATCTATTTTTACTGATATCAAATAACCACTTAATAACTATGGAAAAAGTCGTATCTAGCAGAAATTAAATAAATAATGCCCCATGCTTGAAAAAATGAACGTGCACAATCAGTTGCAACGTAAAGGATTGAAACAACAATCATGGAGTTATGAGTGGCGATATGCACACATCAACCATTCATTTTTGTCGCTGGTGGAACATCACCTACTCTTGAGAATACCCATGCATTTGACAGCATGATTGGCTGGCTGGGCAAACTTTCGTGCACCATATGGACGCGAGTACCATCTGAAAGATAGCCATCGCCTACAATAGTCAGTTTGTATTTCCGCCATACGAATGGCGGGGTGGGTTTAACTGTGCTGAGCAGGGTATCTCTATCCGGTGCGTTCAAATGTCTACTCCTTTTTTATGCCGTTAAGAAGACTCTCAAGAAAGGCCTTATGATTGTCTAGCTCTGCTTTAACCAAGTTAAGGTGAAGGACATGAAGTTTTGCCATATAAGACGACGTCACGATTTCAGCATAGGGCATATAAATCTCACAAAGTCGCTCAATGTTAATTAAGCAAGGGCCGTGATATCCATTTTTACGATGCTCCTCGGTAAGGTATGCATGGATGACATCGTGATCGTCTTGATTAAGGTTGATATCCATATTAATCCTCAATGAGATATATTTTCCGCACAACGCTTATTATGGGCTATGGTGAGTGTGCTAAGTTTTTGTTGCGCTTGTCGGGCTTTGTTTTGGTGATGCTCTGCGTTGAGTGTGAGCCTATCGACTCGGTGACTTAACGACTTTTTCTCACTTTCTAACGACGCAATTTTTTGCTTGAGGCTTTCTATTTCACTCTCAGTTTCCATTAAAGGACGAGCCCCTTTAATCAATGCTTCAATCATTTCAACGTCTTTTCTGACCTTACCAACATACCCAAGGATACGATTTAAGATTCGGGTTCCCGGTATCCCCAGCGCATCCTGAGCGCCTATTGCCCGAGTCATGTATCGGTTCAGATAATTATTGAATTTTTCGATATCGTTTAATAGGGCATTAACGTTGTTCGTTTTCATACTCATCTCCAATTAACGGGGTAACGATTACAAGGTACCTCGAAAATGGCATTGCGCTATTTTATGCAGATACAAAACACCCTAACAGCAAACGACCGCCAGTAACTCATTAACCACAAACGTAAAAATAGACTTTAAGCAGAATTATTTTGATTTCTACTTTATTCGTATATTGCTATGGCTGATAGTCACTTACCACACCTACTATCATCACTCCCGCGGTAATTCCTTACGGCATCATTAAAGGCTATTTCCTACAGGTAACCCATTATTCCTGACAGTCTAAATCGTTTATTATTTAGGCTTAAAGCAATGAAAACACGAATAAAATCAGCCTTAATGTAGACTAAAGTAGTAGATGAGTGTTAGATTCGCGCTGCAACCGCAAAGTAACTTTTTTATACGGATATTAGAATGGAATTAAAAAGTAAATTAGCATTATCAGTCGCTGCATTTATCGCGGCATCTTCACCAGCATTGGCCGATGATCACATGGGTAATGGTCCTAAATGGGATTTGGCTGAGGTAGGATATGTTGAAGCTGATATCGATGGCGATGACACTTCCCCATCAGGTTTTAGTGGTGCGTTCTCTAAAACGGTAGGTAAAGGGTTTTATCTGACAGGCCGTTATCGTGACGTTAGTGAAGATATCAGTATTGCTGGTGACAGCATCGAGATTGAAGTGTCTCAACTTTCATTGGGTGCAGGTTATAGCCTACATGTAACAGACACGACCGATGTGTACGGGCAAGTGACCTTCGAAAACTTGGAGCTGGGAGTGTCTGGCTTTGGTGAGTCTGACTCTGATGATGAAAACGGCTTCGGTGCAGAGATTGGCTTGCGTACTATGGTTACCGAATCATTCGAACTAGGTGCTAAAATCGGCTACCTCGACGTAGAAGATGAATCTGAAACGACGTTTGGTGCTTCTGCTTATTACTACGTAACAGACAACGTAGCCGTCGGCGCAACCTACGAAATGTGGGAAGATGTTGACTTTATGGGGCTGAACCTTCGATACGCGTTCTAGTTTCAGTAGAGCCAAAACATGCCCGGTGTAAACACTGGGCGTGTTGATGATGACGTCACGACTAACATCTATCGTCGAGGGCCGAATAACAGTTACATAGACGATGTGTTGTCTGAAAGGAAGTCATAAATCTGTTTATAATCCTTATCAGTGTACAACTCGACCAAATCCCACCAGCGTTCCCCAATCTCTTTCCACTTGCACTCTTGTTTCTCTAGCTTTTGCAAACTTTCTTGCAAGTGGCACACTTCGACCATCCTAATGCATCTTCCTAGATCGTCCGCATCGTGTGGTACAGCATATTCGGCTTTAAATAGCGCTTCGTCGGTCAAAAGGCTCAGTAGATAACGTGAGCTCATACCCACGTCATCTGACGCTAACCATTCTGTCGGCGTCATGGGTTTATTTGCTAATACCCTCTCACGCTTACACTCATCTATCACTAGATTCGCAGCAGTAATGATGGTGTTATAGACACCGACATCAAAAGGTAAATCAGGAACCTGGCGACTTAATTCATTACTAATAGCGGTTACTAATTCCATTTGTCTAATATGTACCGGTTTAAAACTCATTGTTCTGTCCTTTTTAGTCATTGTGACCATTTAAAATGTATTAGAAATGAGCATTTCAGTGTGCTTCGAGATGCGCTTTTAGTAATGCACGAGCCATGGAGTTTGCTTCAGAGGCAAAATCGCACTGGTAGGTCTTATCATTGAAAATAACTTCATAGTGATGACCACAGATATCAGCAACACGTTCGTCATAACAAGACACGCCGGGCTTATTGTTTGATGCTGTAACCAGATACACTTCAAGATTGAACTGGGTTTTTGAGTCATGCCACCCGCCAATACGTGTTTTAAACACACCAGAAAAATCATTCTGAGCAAAGTAGTTGTCGATTTCATTTTGAAGCGTGGGTGATAGAGCCATTAGTCGTTCCTCGTAAATGTGGTGGACAAGGATATATTCCCTCACATTTGAGATAGCGCTATTTTTTAAAAAAACAGAAAGTGGCGGTGTGAAGTTTAAGGGTTGTAATAGAGACATCCTTAGCCCTTGAGATTTCACCATGCTTGCCAACATTATCGCTGAGAAAAAAGCCGATTCCACATCGTTAGCTGCTTGGGTCGAAAGCGTATACATGGCGTCTAATCACGACCCTCACTTACTAAGACAGCTCTACCGACATGCAGCCGTAATGTTTAAGCAGGAACGTCAGGTAATGCTGCAAGAGCTATCATGCTATGCCACGTTTGATGCCTATCACTGCTGTGAAAAGGTGGCAAAGTCAGCGGCAGCGGTGCTATCAGAATTAGAAAAAATGCGAGGTTACCCAGAGTTTATTGATGCAATAAATGCAGGTCAGTTGGCTGGGTTTATCACCGATGATTTGCTGTACGTTGTCACACCGAGTGTTAAACCGAACACGCCGCGCTATCAGATGACAACATTTGCAAAAGGCGTAGGCCCGATAAGCGGTGCGCTAAGAGATACCCCAGAAGCATTCCTGACAGCGCAATTTGGGCTTCCCCGTTCTGCACGCTTTATCAAAGGTTCAGATCTACTAGCCATAGAGTCACAGTATCAAAATAACTAGCCATCGCTTTATTGAATCGCCTAACGCCTTTGCGGTAATCGCCATGGTGCGGTATGGTTAGGCGAAGGAAGCTTCCCCATCAAAAGGATGATTGAGACGATGAAATATTCACACCTGGTGCTCATTATAGCTGTAGCGACTTCAATTTCGTTTAGCCATGACGTCGCAGCAAAAAAGAGATTTCGATTAGGGGGAGGGATCAAAGGGGCAACATCGAAAACCTATGACGCCAACACCCTGTCGGTTCAAGACTTAGTTACCTGCATAAACACACAAAATGCTTTAGATAAATCCGAACACAACATTGTCAAACTCAAAGTGCCTCTTGATGCCCTCACAAGCACCATCGAAGGATATGATAAACAACTTAAAGAACTATCTGATTTGATAAGTAAAACTGACACGAGTGTACTTGTTACTGAGCAGAAAATTAACCAGTACAACGAGCAAATTGATAATTACAATCAGTTGCTAGAGACACGAAACGGCGTGTTTGATGAGTACTCAACTAGTCATGAAGGCTTTAACAAGAAAGTAGACAAACACAATAGGCTAAACGAGAGTTTCTCTACTTACTGTGCAGGTAAAAGATATTATGAGGACGATATGGCCACAGCTCAATCACAGATGGTAATTCAAAACTAGTTCGAGTAGTTACATTCGGTATTTCGAATCTTTCCTTATCAATTGGGTCAAGTAGATTATACTTGATTTGGTAATCCCATCTTAAGATTTAAACACTATCTGACAGGCGGTTTTAGACAAGGAGCGGTCGCTCAGGTTTTAAAAGCCCTAGTGTCGCTTTGTGCCAGAAGCGGTAATTAATTAAGATTCGATTACAACGGCGCTTCTCACTGAAAGCGGACATTTGCCAACAAAAAATGAACCAAGCCTCTCGAAAATTTCGAGAGCTCATCGCTTTTTCGAAACGTTGCAAACAGCTTTGTATTTATTAGTCAGAGGCCAGAAATATCCTTGCCAGATATTTAGTACAATGTAAATTGAAATCAATATAGAAAAACGCTATGTAAAGGGCATGATGCCCGACTAATAGTATTCGTTAAGTTTATTTTATCATTTTTCTTAAAAAATAAACGTAAGCGTAGCGTTGTTTTTTTAAGGAGTATATTCGTAGTGTCGAATACTAATTCAGGTGACGGTGAACGCACTGCAATGCTGGGGTATGTTCCGCAGTATGAAATAGCAGCAGGACTAATATATGAAGCTTTGCTTGATGGAACTCTCGAGTGGTTTCGAGTGGCCGACCCAAAAGCAGGAAGCTTGGATGACATACTTATAGCGACTACTGGTAAGCTTGATGCGTATCAGGTGAAATGGGCGGAATACGTTGATTCAATTAGTTATGCAGACTTTGTAAGAGATAGCTCTACAAAGAAGGGAGATGAAAAGCTTAGCCTTTTCAGGCAGCTTGCAGAAGGATGGAAACACTTAAATGAACATTACAAAGAAAGAACTGTAAAAGTTCATCTGCTTCACAAATTAGTACCGAGCTCAAACCCTACCGCAAAGATTCCTTTAGGCGATACAGCCCCTCAACATGCTCACTTTCAATCTTTCTTAAAAGAATGTTGGTTAGATAGAAGATGGTGTGAAACTGGCCGTGATAAAGTAGCCGTATGCTGGAAAGAAGCACTGTTGGACCTACAGAGACGGTCAAATTTTAATGATGACCAATTTTTGAATTTTATTCGTTGTTGTGAGCTTGAATTTAACTATAAGCGACCAGCTGATATCCCTATAACCAATCAAGGGCAAGCAAGAAAACAAGAAGACATTGAAAAACTATATAACCTCCTGACGAAAATGGCGGGAGGTGAACGTCGAATTATTGAGTTGTCCAAAGATGATATGTTGGATCGGATGGCTTGGAGTCATAGGTTTAAGCATAAGTTTGTTCACGAATTTCCTATAGATCGAACCTATCAAGAAATTGAGGACACTGTCGGTTCTATATCTGATGTTTTATCGCAAACCAAGCAGGGGTATGTCGCATTGCTTGGAACTCCTGGCTCGGGAAAATCAACAACGCTTACTCAAACTTTGAAGTATAAAGCAGGATATAAATTAGTTAGATATTACGCGTATGTTCCCGATAGCACTTATCAAGGGCGTGGTGAAGCGACTACTTTTCTTCATGACATCACCTTATCGCTGAAAAATCATGGCTTTCGTGGTGAAAGTTCCGCGCAGCCAGGCTCAAGAGAAGAATACCTATCGCTGTTAGGAGAGCAGCTTCAGCAAGCCCATGTGAAATGGAAAAATGATGGCGTAACTACCGTTATCATGGTCGATGGGTTAGACCATATTCAGCGAGAACAAAACCCATTACAGAGTTTGTTGTCAGATTTGCCTCTCCCGAACACCGTGCCTGATGGAGTGATATTTGTTCTAGGTAGTCAAACACTAGAGTTGAACGATCTTTCTGATACGATAAAGGAACATGTCAGCCATGGAAGTCGAACCATTGTTATATCTCCTCTTACTCGGACAAATGTCTATGCAGCCATAAACGAATGGCCAGGCTGTTCCGACCTAACAGATAATAATAAGAAGAAAATTTTTGAAAAGTCATTAGGGCACCCACTATCTTTGGTTTATTTGCTGCAGTTTATTACTGGCGGATCGGGTAGGAGTTATGATGAAGCTATTGATGAATTTCCTCTTTACCAAGGGCATATTGAGCAAAGCTATTCAGTTTATTGGCGACAAATAGAAAGTAATCAGAAGCTTGTTGACTTGCTTGCGTTATTGTCAAGATTAAGAGTGCCAATAAATACTCACGTGCTTGAGAAATGGTCTGATCATTCAACTATTCGCGCTTTTATTTCAAGTGCAGCCCACTATTTCAAGAAGGATAGTGATGTAAGTTGGCGCTTTTTTCATAACAGTTTTCGACAGTTTATTCTAGATAAAACTTGCCGAAACCTATTTGGTAATTTTGATAATTTAAAAAATATTGAATATCACAAGATATTAGCTAAACACTGTATTCAATCGTCTGAGGATAATGACCCAATGCGATGGGAGGCGGTCTACCACCTTTTTAATGCTCGGCAGATGCAAGCTGTAATTGATACAGGGACTCAGAGTTACTTTAGAGACCAGTTCTTTAATCTTCGGAATACTTCGAGTTTAACAGATGATATTGACGCTGTTCTATTATCGGCTAAGGAGCTTAATGATCCGCTTGCCGTAGTGAGATGTCTCTTAATTGAAAGTGAGCTTAGAGAGCGAAGAGACGCCCTTAATGAGGTTGATATACTTAATCTCTTATTTTCATCGGAGGGGGTAAGTTCAGCGCTTAGCTACATATTCGATGGCGAGCTGCTAAGGGTAAGTGATTCAGAAGCACTCAAATTTTCTAAAGTTCTAGCGGAGAACAAATTCTTTAATGAAGCTAAAAGGGTCTTTGAATCTGCTGAGCCGCTAAGTTACTTGTCTGGTGGAGACGCTGTTGATCCGCATCATGGGGGAGCTGAAGATTTGAAACGATGGGCTGATGTTGCTCATTATTTCATCCCGCTAGGCGACCTTGTCTCAACTATACACCAAACGAAGTGTGAAGTTGATGGTGTGGGATCATGGAGTGGAAATGATGAAGGCCTACATGCTCGCTTAATGAGACGGTTGGTCAATGGTATCTATGAAACAAAAGACGAAGAAAAAATAACTGAGCTTTTCTATTTCTTGTCTGAAAAAAGGAAGCACTTTGATAGTCTTATAGATTTATGTGTCTCCATATGCATTAACCAATATCCATTGGCTTTGATAGACACCGCATTCGAGGCTGTCATTGATTGGTCTGTAAATAATGACTTGGATTTTTCAGAAAAGTTGTTGGTTGCTGAACTGGATTACAGATCCAATGGAAATATAGAAAAAACTAAAGAATGGTTTGAAAATTTTGAACAGCCAAAACTTTATAAATATGGTGTTCATGGCCAATGGAAGAACCTAAGTCCATTCGCAGATAGAATTCGTCTAAACAGACTACGAGCAGCCCTGGGACAAGATGTTGATCCTGTTAAGGTGGTACCAAATGAAAGCGAAAAAAAGTATACAGGAAACGTCTTATTTGAACGTGCTTTAGTGAGGTTTTCAAGTATTTGGGGACGGGGTTGGGCTGGAGAGAAGCTGCTACCAAGTTTTATTGTTCAGGAGATAAAGCCATCATTTGAATTGTTACGAAAGCTTTATGATCAAACAAGGGATTGGATTGGGTGGTATGAGTTCGAATCAGCCGCTGTCGATTACTTTAACTTCGCAATAAGGGCTGTTGCTCAGCATGGACATGATTGTATTTTGGCTTTAGCCGATGCGTTTAGAAAAGATTGGGATAAACGGCATTGGCCGACTGGCTGGCGCAGAGAGATTGCTTTCACTTTGTATAAGGAAGGATATAGTAGGGATGGTTTAGTTGACGTACTGGATCAAATCGAAAAAGAGATCCCCGATTTTGACGACATTCACTCTAAAATGTCTGAGTACTATGAACTTTCTATAATGTGGTCAAAGATTGGTAAACCAGATCGAGCGGCTAGCCTGATACCAAAAATCTTCAAGGGTTCTTTTGGAATATATCATAGGAAAGACAGGCAATTTTCCCATTGGGTATCGTGGTTAGGTAAGTTTATCAGTCAATATCCTGATTTAGCCTACGGTGAAATATGTCGATTTTCTTTGGCATTAGTAGATTTGAAACAGTCGGGAAATGGCCGTGGTACGCAGGAAGCAGGACTTGATCTCATCACTATGACCACACGTTGGAATCCGGGATATGGTTTAAAGCTCTTGAGGTGGTTATTCGATCATAAAGGGCTTGATTATGCTCCGGGCCTAACAGGGTTGCTGTCTGGAATGCTTGATGGCTCTAGTCCGCCATTGAAAGAAATATCGGTGATGACGAGAAAGCTGCTGATCCCTTTCGAAGAGTACAATCCTTCTGATCTGCCTAAAAAATTAGTGTCTCGGACCTGTCAATCCTCTGATGATAGGGTGACGGATGAGATAGAAAAGCTTATTGTATCCATCAATACACATTTATTACCTTCAAATCGTTACTCGTGGTTAGAAAGGGTAGCGCTTGGCGTCAGCGAAGCGGGGTTGGACAATAGTTTTTATGCATCAATGGCGATTTCTACCCCCCAAGAAAAGCATGTTACTCATGAACCCTCTCTGACATTAAATACCGGGGAAAAACTTACATATGAAGAGGCTCAGCTGAAAGTAAATTCTTCTGAAAGCCTTTTTCAGCTTCTTCGATCTGTGGAATCCGTCGATTATTTCCGTTGGATGAACTTAATTCAACCTTTTTTAAAAGGTATGAGTGTCCATCAATTAGAGGAAGTCTATAAGCTATTAAAGCCACTTAAGCCTGATAATGATGTTGTTTCTTTTATTGCTGGCGCATTGTCTTCACATGGTGAAGTGGATAAAGCGAATAGCTTATTAGAAGGTTTATTCGAGAGCTCAGATGCAAAAGGTTGGGATTTGCACTGGGATGGGGGGGCTAGGCAGTCGATATTTAGAGCCCTTGTTGAAATTGATGCTAAACAGTGGCGACCTAAAGCGCTCGCTTGTTTAGTTGATGATTATATTGGTGAATCTAGGTATCCAAGCAGTTTAATTTGGAACTTACCAGAAATTGTCGATATCCTCTTTGAGGATAAAGATGTCCTGCCCATTTGGAAGGAGATCAAAGAACATGCATACCTGCTAGACGCTTTTGAACAAGGTGCTGAGAAACCACCAGCACTGTTAGATGACATTGGCGAGAACAAGGATGCTAGTTTACTCATTGAGTTTGCATTCGAAATGCTTGATGTCGCTATTCCTGAATTAGGGGTTATGGCTCATCAGGCAATCGTTGATTTGGCTGAAATTAAAGCAAATTGGCCAGAAATTTTTAGGCAAGTAGCTCATAGAATAGACAAAATTGGGTTGACGCAGGTAAAAGTATTGTCTTTGTTAAGTAGCTTGGCAAAGGGTTTCAAAGGGTTTGTTATTCAATTTAAGTTGGAAATATCTTCACTCTGTGCCTCGGAAGACTTTAGTGTGAGGATGATTGCCTTGGATTTGTCTAGTAGGCTCGAAATCGAAGGTCGGCTACCTCCACGTGAACGCTCAAAGTTACCTTTGATATACGAATTGGAGTTACCAGAAATAAGTAATAAGAAGGAAACTATTCCTTTTTCAGCTATCCGTCCTGGGGAAACACTTCCTGATGTTGATGACCCGATTGAGTTGCTTAGGCCTTTGATGACTGAAGTGAAGCTTGTGGCTGACATGTCAAACGTACCGTTTGAGAATTTAGCATACAGAGTTTGTGAGTTTATGAAAACTTTGATTCCAGAAAATGAATGGAATAAGCAGGCTGAGGAAATTTATAGAAACTGGTTGGAAGGCTTTGGACTGAAGCTGACCTATCATCGGCTAAGACCAAAAGTGGCAAAGCTAGCACTCTCTTATGTGGTATGCGAGTTATTAGATGCAGGGCGAATACCCCCTCAAGGAGTTGATCTTTTGCGAGATATTTTCAAACGTAGTGATGAATTGTTATTGGAGCTTGAGCCCGCTATTAGATCTGAGTGTATTGTTGTACCGAAAGCAAAAGATCGAAATATATCTCATAAGCACGATGAGTGGTTGGAAAATATTGAACAAGGTATTACACAATTTGAGGATCGTATAGACACTGGAAAACAAATTATTGGTGAACTTACAACCTGGAGCTGGTTGGATTGGGATTTACCGACGGAGGTTCGTATGTCTACAGTCTGTCATCCTGAATGGGATAACGATGTAGAAGTTACCTCACCTTATGCTTTCTTCCCAAGTATGATGCATTGGTCTGCAATTGATTACCCTGGAATTACTGCTACCAGAGAACCATCACTGGTAATTTATGGTACAGGTTCATACATCGATCATGGAGGCGTTGAGTGGTTAGCACTAAATCCATCTATTGGTTTGTTCCTGGGTTGGTCTGTTTCTGATGAAGGAGTGTTCCGCTGGATCAATGAGAAAGGGGATGTAATGGTTGAAAGCATTTACTGGAAAGATGGTCCTATTTCTCGACAACCACCTAAAATGGATGATATTTGTTCGAATGGATGGCTTGTCATTGCCTCTGACGAGGCAGTTGAAAAAATCAGGGAAGTCATTGGCGAAGCGATAAAAGTAAATGCAGTAATACGCAGTTATGGTCGAAATACATACGACCCTAACACTTCTTCAATCCAACAGAGAATTAACTGGTAGTGCCATCCAACACCAAGAATCTTGTTTTTGAGGCAGTATTCGAAGCTCTCTTTCACAGATGCAGAGCCTCCTTGTGGTCTAATATGAATTCGGAAGACGTACATGTGCTAGTCCTGTCCTATAGCTCAAGAGGTTTTTTTGTGGTGGCACAATAATTTGGCTAACTAATTAGAGTTGCTATAACCCGAAATACTCTCGAAAAAAACGAACGTCTGCAATTAAGGCAAACTAGAGATTCGTTTTAATCGTGAGGCCAGTTTCGAACATCTCCTTTTCGCTCATTGCAGAACTTGAGTTATCTTTTCGCCAACTTCCGCTTTACGTACTTTGCTGACCCTTTGCTTTAATGACACCTCCGGACATAAGCGGACATTCGAGTAAATTTACATCAAAGCTTTTGACAGATCTTAATGTGCCATCAAGAGATCCTGTAAATTCTGAAAAGCAGACATTAAAGACGCCCAGAATGTGGAGCTGGACGCCTTGAGTGAGCAATACATTAAACCTTAATGTGAAAATACTACACTTTGAGCCTGTTTATCATACTGCCAATACTTATTCCCACTAAATTCTAAAGCCCCCCAGTGCCTATCACGCCCATTAAGGTTTAAACTAGAAATTTCAGCATTAAGAACTTGTTTACCAATTTTTGTTAATGAAAGATTCTGCTTATCAAACGCTTCCGAGATATCAGCTGGAGGATATGAAAATGGTCTTCCATCTATAGTTTCTATTAATGGATGTTTCGCATTAATCATTTCGGTAATAACTTGCCAAAGTGACCAGTCACCAGCTATGAAATACTTCTCATGCTTATGAACATATTTGTAAATTGCATGAGGACTCTGATATCCAGATTGGATAGATTCGAGCACTCTATGTTGTTGGAGTGATAAACCGGTTGTTCTATCTGGCAACTCTTCAACATATCTCCATAGAGCATCATTAAGATGAGGGAAATATTCATTGTCTTCTTTTAAAATTAAAATCAATTCTTCAGGAGTATTTTGTCTAAGTGCATTCCAGATACGGCCCGAATAAATTAGTTGTTCGGTAGAAAAATTCTTTTCACTGTTGATAAGTGAACCAACATATTCTTCATCATTTCGTTCAGGCTTATCACTAGCATCAACCCAAAGCAATTCACCTTCATAGTTATTTTTCTGATACCAGTCGAGTAACAGCAGTAATAGCAACTGATTCGAGAGGTGGGGCCAAACCCAAAATACAATGGAATTAGCAGTCAATGTATCTCGCAATAACTGATGTTCATTTCGTGCCATTTTTTTTGGATCAGGTAAACCCTCTAATTGCGTCCAAGTTTTAATAAATTCTGCACGCTTAAGAAAAAACTCATCATAATCATTACTATCAGGCAAAGGTCCAATGCAAAGCAAGTCTTTCCATGGCAGTCGCTGACCTTCAACGCCGCAGTTTTTTAAAGTTGTACTAGCCATATCACCACAGGTGATATTTACACGCTCAAGTGATGGCTTACTATTACTTATGTCTATAGAGTTCTGTTCATCAGTATTCTTTAATGCTTGTTTTAGTTTGGACCAGCTGGCAAATCCATATTCACGGGCAATTACAAACTGAGCATCACTTAGGGACAAAGGGCCACCCATTTCATAAGTAGAGAGATGCTCAGCAATACGATAACTTACAGAGTAGTTTTTCTGATCAACGGTTCGCTTGAGCTCTTTGGCTTCTTTTTTGAGATAGTTAAGATTTGGGTTCGCAGGAATTGACTTACGCATGATTGATCTCCTTTATATGCCTAGATTTCTAAGCGAAATCCCAACTTCCGCAGGCAGGGATAAAGAGGACCAAATGTATGATCGCAACTGATTAATAACAAAGGATGAAACTGAGCTTCTTTCCGCGGAATGGAGGCTCTCCCTGAGAGCTCTTCGCAAGTATAGCCACTTTGCGCAAAGATAATCAAGCCTATGAGCATAGGTGTCTGGTTTCGGGATGATTTTATCGCAATTTTTTAAAGGTCCGAAAAGGTGTGTAAGTAGCAACTCAGCATCTTTTTTGTAAACGACGGCTTTACGTACATAGTGATCGTTCAAGGAGGATTCTCCCATCACCCGCTATAGACAAATTGCAGACGGTCAGTCTTATGACGCTGGATTTCTGCCATTGGTCATAAGCAGACTTATATGCACACCGTAGGTGCAGACTAAGCTAAGGAAGGAGCTATTACAGTTATTTTAGGCCATCTCTATAATATCAAAAACAGGTTTATTTATGCTTTTTGATTCCGTAAGAATCTATAATGATACTGTCTATTGCTTGAATAGGTAAGCCCCCCAGTTTTAATGGTTAACTAAGAGGCTTGTAGTTACATATTTAGTAAGCACCGTTGTTCGGATGATCTAAAATGGAGCGAGAAGCTTGTACTCTATTCTAGAATTGTTTGCTGAAATAACCTCGAATCGTGAGCCCTTATAGCCAAAAACTTTACCGTCGTCTAAATCTATTGTGAAATCGGTAGTGAAAGTTCCTCGTGCCATATCATCTTTAAATTCACGGTATGTAAATTTTAATGTAGAGCCTGACTTACCGTTATATTCTATCGCTTGTTGGAAGCTATCAGGCTTTGCAAGAAATTCTTTCTCTGCGCTGTAAACTGCGCTCATCTCAGTTGCCGAATAACAGTTCATAACACCAACGCAAATATCGTCTTTACCTGGGGTAAACTTAACCCAACTCTGGGTACTTAAGGGACTTCCATAGCCGTTGTTGATGGTTACAGGCTCACCTTTTGCCATGAATGTATCTGAATTAGGGCTTCTGTAATATTTTGCGTGTGTGAAGTCGGCCGCGTAAGCATCGAAAGTTGGTATAGTAAGTGTATCCGTGTAGTACCCATATCCAGTAATAATCATCCGCTCTCCTAGGAAAGCTGTAGCAACTTGATTAACCGCTGGTACTGTAACTTTTTCCATTGCTGTCGGCGCTGGTTTTGGTGTACTTCCACAAGCAGTCAAAAAAAAGGCAGTAATAGCGACTATCGTTCCATTTCTAATCATAAATTATTCCATTGACAGTTAGTAATTGCGAGCTCAAGTTAGCACTAGTTTGTTTTATAAATCAAGCTCAACTGTCTCATTGGCTTGCGCACTTTTTCGCGATAACCATGAAATAAAGCAGCTCAGCATTGAGTCTGAATCAAAGCCCACCATTATTGATACCCGATCAACAAATAGTTCTTTCCCTAAAAATCTGAACGTCAACAATTCGCTCATCTCTGACCTTGGCCTAATATTTCCCAACGACCGCAATACGTACACAAGGGCTGCACAGGCAGCCCCTTACAGCCTAAACTTCTATAGATTCCGATATTTCCAAAGCGTCGTCCACCTCAATGCCTAAGTAGCGAACAGTGCTCTCTAACTTTTTATGGCCCAGCAAGAGTTGAACTACCCGGAGATTTTTAGTCTTCTTGTAAATCAGATAAGGCTTGGTTCTGCGCATTGAATGGGTGCTGTAGAGAGATGTATCTAGACCAAGTTTTTCAATCCATCCGTGAAAAATGCGGTTATATTGTCTAGTTGATATGTGCTCAGCGCTATGTATACGGGACTTAAAAAGATAATCAGAGGGTTTTAATCCAGCTTTCTTTACCCAAGCCAATATCGATTCTCCCGTGTTTGGTGTTATCTCAAATTGGACAGGACTACCTGTTTTTTGCTGAACGAGATGCGTGCGCCTAAGAGCTGAGCGTCCGCAAACGACATCGGAGACCTTGAGTTTAACAAGGTCACAACCTCGTAGTTTGCTATCAAGACCAAGGTTGAACAGTGCTAGATCACGAGTCCGTCCTTCAAGCTCTTAGCGAATCCGGATACCCCATATATGTGATATCTGAAGAGGCTTTTTCTGACCGATAATACGATTTTTGTTCCAAGGTGTATGGATTTTAATTGCCATGATTTGTCTCCTGTTTAATAGGAAACATAATTATGGCAGTCCGGCCAAAGTTTATGGTTTGAATAATGGTACTGACAGATTTTTTTACCGGGAATTCAGCATTGCTCAACCATCAGACTGAGAAGCTATATGATTTCTTATATACTGCGCTTTCTTTACCCTACTTGCGCAGGTATGGCCAAAGTAAACTGCATGAAATTTTAACTATTTTGATTTTGTTCAGAAATATACTGAGCATAAAGAAGGTCAGCAAAATCCGCTTCACCAATTTTGCCCACAACCAAATCTCTGATGGCATCTGCGAATAATTCGTTATCAGCAATTAATTCATAATCATTGAGAGATAAATATTCCAAAGCTACAGCGAGACCAGTCCGTTTGTTTGCATCAGGAAGCGAATGAGAAAGTGCAATAGAGGAAGCATACTTTGCTGCTATTTCGAAAACATCATTCAAGCCTAAATAAACAATAGCATTATCAATCCTGCCTAGCGCCCCCTGAAGCTTATTGATATCAGCGGCCCCCTTCATACCAGGCTCGTTTTCGAGAATGTAGGCGTTAATCTCTATAACGCGCTCGAAGGGGAAAAAAATAAGCTCCATTACATGTAAGCGAGTTTTTCGAACGTACGCTTGTGTGTTCTTAGCACTAGCTTAGTTTCGGATTTCACGATCTGTTGCCCAAACTCACCAGAGAGGTCAAGTTTCTTTCTTGCTGGAATTTTGGGGCGTTGAACAGCTTTAACACCGTAAACTTCAATTTTTGTATTCATAAATACCTCTCATAACTAGATCGATAGTATACACCTGATTTTAGGAGAAACATATTAAGCCAAGACTATTGGTATCATATGCACACATACCAAGCTAAATTGCCTCTTCAGGCAACAAAAGACAAGGAGCGGACGCAACAGATTATTGAACAGCTACTTCTGCTTTGCGCCAATCGCTGGCAATCCCTGCATAACACCATTTACCTGGTTGTTTTACTGGCCCTGTTACACTTTAGCTGGTCTCGCAAAACCGGCCTGCAGGAACCGTTAATTTACTGGGCAATAGCCTTGCTGATTTTGCTTCCCAGACTGCAATACCTCAAACAGCGTCTGCAACGGGCACGCTTATCCCGC
>TARA_B110000211_G_scaffold115295_1_pt1 | contig 50289 bp, 42 predicted proteins | sample TARA_B110000211 | Tara Oceans TARA_B110000211 (sample SAMEA4397516) | marine metagenome | biome: Polar Biome; feature: [DCM] deep chlorophyll maximum layer (ENVO:01000326); material: water (ENVO:00002006), including particulate matter (ENVO:01000060) such as... | depth 30 m
AATTGGTTAAAAGCCAACTGCTCTACCAACTGAGCTAACGACCGACATTTGCTTGCGTTGCACTACTCGTCCAACGCGGGGCATATAATACCCATAAAAAATTTTAGTGCAACAACAATCTTCAGCTTTTTTAAACTTTATTGTTCGTTCGGACAAAAACCAACCAATACGAACAACTTATCAACAATGTTTATGGTTTTAAGCTGTTTAACCTTGGTTGCGCTAACTTAGCTGCACTTGAATTTGGGTATTCAGTTATCAGTTTTTGATAAATTGTAATTGCTTTGGCTGGATTATTTTCTTTTTGTTCAACCATAGCCAATTTCAACATTGCATCACTGCGTTTACTAGACTCAGGGTAATCACTAACGACTAAATCAAATTCTTGTCGTGCTTTAGCCATTTCACCTTTGTTAAATAATAGTTGTCCTAACCAATAGTGTGCGTTCGCGGCATAGCTTGAATTAGGGTACTTTTGATTAAATGCTTCAAACTCAGGTATGGCTTGTTCGTAGCGCTTATCTTTTAGCACCATATTTACAGCACGATCGTAAGCTTCATTTTCAGTTAAGTTATTACTGTAATTTACCTTACCAACACTATTAGCAGGTGCAGCAATTGCAGCAGGAGCTTTATTTGCCGGTTTTAATGCTTCAGATACTCTACGATCAAGTTCTTGATAGAGTTCACGTTGACGCTCTAGTACTTGACTCAACTGATAGGTATGAAGTTCAGTAATACCGCGCAGTTCGTTAACTTCATTTTGTAAGTCATCTAACTGTCGTTGCACATTAACTTGCGCTCGATTACGCGCGTCAAGCTTACGTTCAAGGCTTACGAGTTGTTCACTTAAACTTGCTTTGGCACCGTTGGTAGGTGTACCAGCCATTACTTCAATAACAGGAGCAGGTTCTGCTGCTACTACCAAATTGGTAGCAACAGCAAAGGACATCCCGAATAGAATGCTATTGGGTTTCATTTAATTACCTGATTAGTAAACTAATACAGCACGACGGTTTTTAGCAAACGCGCCTTCACTGCGATCTTTAACCATAGGTTTTTCTTCACCATAACTTACTGTACTTAGTTGTGAAGCTGAAACGCCCATATTTTCTAAGTAGGTTTCAATAGACTTTGCACGACGCTCACCTAAAGCAATGTTGTACTCTGGCGTACCGCGCTCATCTGCATGGCCTTCGATTAGCACATTTACGTTAGTGTTTTCATTAAGAAACTTCGCATGGGCATCAAGAACAGCAGAAAAACTACCACTTACTGTTGATTTATCAAAATCAAAGTAAACAATGTGCTCAGAACGTAATCTCTCAATTTCTTGACGTTTTTTAGCTTCAATCTCATCTGCACGTTTCATTGCTGCAACTTTTACACGTTCAGCTTCGTCTCGAGCCTTTTGCTCAGCCATTGCTGCTTCGTTAGTTTGCACTGCACTAGCGTCTTCGCTAGCAGAGTCAGATGAACTACAGGCTGATAAAGCCATAATAGGTAAAACAATCGCTAAAGCTTTTACTGTTTTATTCAAGCGCATTTTATGTGTCCTTATTATCTACAAATTAAATTACTAATAATTATTATAAAAATGGTGACCATGAAGGAGACTTCACTTCACCATCAAGTGCTGGCAATCTAGCCTTAAACCTTCCATCTACAGAAACTAAACTTAGTACCTGTCGGTTATTGTGTAAAGTACTATAAATTATCATTCCACCATTAGGCGAAATACTTGGGGATTCATCCAAACGAGTACTTGTTAGTACTTGAAAAATTCCTGAATCAAATTCTTGCTTAGCTAGATGATACTTGCCACGTGTACGATTTACCATCACTAATTGACGACCATCGGGTGTTAACGAGCCACCTAAGTTCATTTCGCCATCAAATGTTAGCCTTCTAACCTTACCACTGACTAAATTTACGCGATATAGCTGTGCTTTTCCACCTCGCTCGGAACTAAATATCAATGAATTACCATCAGGTGTCCAACTTGGCTCGGTATCTATTGCACGATGGCGTGTCACACGACGTAACTTTTTACTCGCGACATCCATAACATATAACTCTGGGTTTCCATCTTTGGAAAGTACCATGGCGAGTTTTTTACCATCAGGTGACCACTTAGGGGCACTGTTAATGCCTTCAAAAGAAGTGATTAAATTACGTTGACCTGAATAAATATCGATCACGTGAATTTGTGCTTGGCGGTTCTCAAATGTTACATAAGCTAACTTACTACCATTTGGGTGCCAGGCTGGTGACATCAAAGGTTCTTTAGAGCTCAGCAGCACATGTTCATTAAAACCGTCGTAGTCAGCAATCACTAGCTGATATGGATACTCACCGTTATCTCGAACAATAACATAAGAAATTTTTGTTAAAAATGCCCCACGAGTACCGGTAAGCTTTTCATAAACTACATCACTGATACGATGTGCGTAACGACGAAATTGCTCAGCACCAATTTCCACACTGCTTTCATCTAATATATGATCTGAGGTGCGCACTAGCTCACCATTACTTAACATTTGGGTTTCACCGCCGGTAACTTGACCGCGAATAACATCAACAAGCTGATATTTTACTTGATAACGACCGATAGAAGTTTCACTCACTTCACCAATGACAATCGCTTCAACACCTTCACTTGCCCAGGCAGCATAATCCACCTCACCGTCATCACTAGGCGACTGTGGAAAGCGTAAATCACTAATCGGGCTAAACTTACCACTGCGCAGTAGATCATCACTGATCACTTGAGACAAACGTTCAGGCATCACACCTGTTCCTGTCCATTTAAAAGGTACAACAGCAATTGGGCGCGCTGTATTGATTCCTTCAGTGATGATAATTTCAATAACAGCTGAACTTGAGAAAGCGACTGTTGCTAATAAAGTGAGTAATATCGTCTTAAAAATTTTCATAAGTCTCTTAAAGTTATTTATTCCACAGGAGCAAAGGTTAATTTAACTTCTACTAATTCCTTGTTTACATCTACGTCATCTGACATTGGGAATTTATTTACGCGATAAACTGCATTTTCAGTAGCATCACAAATAATTTTTCCTCCAGAATTAACCACCACGTATTTAATACTACCTTCTAATGTTAAGTGCACAGTTACACTACAAGAGTTACCTTTATGTTCACCTTGTAAATTTCTCAAGATTAGACCGTAAAAGATTCCGGTGTATTTTTCAACTTCAGTCATCATTTGTTGGCGACGCGCTTGTTGACGATTAGCCATGTCTTCAGCCATTTGCTGCTCTAATCTTTTTTGCTGTTCAGCTCGTTCTCGAGCTTCCTGCTCTTTTCGTTTGCGCTCTGCAGCTTTCTTTTTACGTAATTCTTCGGCTTTTTTAGCCGCGGCTTCCTCTTTTACTCGTTTAGCGCGAGCATCGGCTGCAGCTTTATCAGCCCGCTGCTTTTCAAGCTCTTTTTGTTTACGTAGTTTATCTGCAGCATTAGCTTTAGCCTTAGCATTTTTAGCAGCGTTATCTGCCGCTCTTTTTTCTTGCTCTTTTTTCTTGCGCTGACGCTCAAGGTTTTTAATTCGCAGCTCTTCATTTTTACGCTTGGTTTTTGCTGTTGCAATACTATCCTCAAGATCTTTAAGTTTCTTGGCATCATCTGCCTTTTGCTTTTTAATCTTATTAATTTGCGCCTCGACTTTTCCTCGATCAACGACAACCGCCTGAATTGGCTCCGCTTGTGCTGATGGCTGTGTTGGCTTTGGCGGTAGCGAGAAATCACCTAATAACAAGACTGCCGCTAACACTATATGTATGGCAAAACTCAATGCTAAAGGGGTCGAATACTTAGATGACACTACTTACTCTCCGGGCTATCAGTCATTAAACCAACCGATGGTACACCGGCTACTTTTTGTAACATAACCATTAATTGAATAACGGCATCATAAGAGACAGCTCCATCGCCATTCACTACAACTGGAGTATCTGGCTCAAGTTTTAAGTGTGCGGCAACTAAAGTCGCGACTTCTTCTGCCGACATGGGTTTATTTTTACTCGTGCCAACGGCTAAATAGTAATTGCCTTGTGCATCAACAGAAGCAACTAATGGTGGCTTCATATCCTTACTTAAAGGCTCTGCATCTGCCTGAGGTAAATCTACCTTGACGCCTTGTGTTATCAACGGTGCTGTTACCATAAAGATAATCAACAATACCAACATAACATCAATATAAGGTACTACATTTATCTCAGCGACCTTGCGGCGCCTAACTCGATTATACATAGTTATTGTCTACCTTAGCTGTGTTGTTCTGTCGCTGTTTGTCGCTGTAAAATACTTGAAAACTCTTCCATAAAATTACCGTAACTGTTTTCCAGTTTTTCAACATTGTGACTAAAACGGTTAAAGGCCATTACCGCAGGAATCGCTGCAAATAGCCCCATGGCTGTAGCGATTAATGCTTCAGCAATACCAGGTGCAACCATGGCAAGCGTTGCTTGCTCGACCGCTCCTAAAGCAATAAATGAATTCATAATCCCCCAAACAGTACCAAACAAACCGATATAAGGACTTATAGAGCCTACTGTAGCCATAAATGGTAAGTGTGTTTCTAAGTTATCAACTTCTCTTGATAATGCCACCCGCATTGCTCTATGTGTGCCATCAACAATAACTTGTGGTGCATATGCATGCGTTTTACGCAAACGTGCAAACTCGCGAAAACCAGAAACAAAAAGATTCTCAATGCCATCAACATGCTCTTTTGCTGATACTTCACTGTAGAGTTTACTCAGATCAGCACCACTCCAAAACTTATCTTCGAAGGTTTGCAATTGACTTCGCGCTGCCATTAACACTTTACGACGCTGAAAAATCATCGTCCAACAAGCGATAGAGAAACCAAGTAGAGTCAACATTACAAGTTGAACTAAAAGACTAGCTTCTAAAAATAAATCAAAAAATGAGAGTTCAGCTGACACGTTTTAATGCTCCTAATATGCTTTTGGGGATAATGCAAGGTTTAACAACAGACAGATCAACACAGGCGACTTTAATTTCAACTGTGCATAATGTTATTTCATGCTGATTTACTATTTGCTGTAAAAAGACCACACTGGCCGATTTTAATTGTTTTATGGTTGTTGTAATCGTTAGCAAGTCATCAAGCTTGGCTGACGCCTTGTTATCCATCACCACTTTTGTGACCACAAAACCTATGTTTTGTTCTAAAAATATTGACTGATTAATACCAAGAGCTCTAAGCCACTCAGTTCTCGCCCGTTCAAAAAACTTTAAATAATTAGCATAATAAACGATACCACCGGCATCGGTATCTTCGTAATAAACGCGAATAGTATGTTGATGACTGTTCAATGACATTAATTTATTCAAATAATTTTATAAAAACCTTAGGAAGCTTATCTTAATAGATAAAGCTCACACGCGACAAGGGTTAAGCGACTTTCTTTAGCACTATTTCAATAATAAGTTTAATTACTGAATGAATTTACTCAGCCTTTTGCACTCAACCAGCACTTCGCATTAGTTTTTCTAATGATTAATATAAATTTATTTCGTTTGTTAGGATGAATTTATCTGATTAAAATAGCTTTACTTTTTGAGCTAGTGCACGAATCTTTCTTTTATTGACTGCTGTGTTGATGAATATTCCTTTAGCCCATAAATTTTTTAATTGGTATTGCTACCTCCCTATTGCATACTTTTTGGAAACCTTATTTCCTTCTATCAACTTAATATTCTAAGTTGGCCCACATAAATTTATGTGGGCTTTTTTTTTCTTAAAATTTACCCAAACTCATTTATAGTTATATAACCCCTGACGCGCTAAGAATAACAGTTAATAGTCCTTCAATGTTCTTATGGTTAATCTCGTATCATTTAACTATCGTTACTAACTGAAGTTATCGATAGCTATATACATAAGCAATTGATTTAATATGTATATAGCTAACCTTAATGCCAGCAATATACTATCGAATAACTCTTCTTTTACTAACACAGATAGACCCGTAGCTTCGAAAATGTCTTATTGGCTAAGTTTTTTTGATTTTAATTTACAGTTATCTGATATGAATTTAACTTATGCTCAAGCTGTTATTGAGTCGTTTGACATGAGTTTAACTGTCTTGATGAGTAAAACCGGCATTAAACACAGGTAGGTGCATTTTTAGAACATTAAGCTAACTATAAGTAAGCTAGCTTAATGCAGGTTACGTCAAATCTTATGAAATGGAGGCATTGCGACTTTCTGTTAAGCGGACTGTGTTACTTGTCAGGAAAGTCTAAGCCAAAATGTAAATAAGCACGGTTGGTGGCAATTCGCCCTCTTGGTGTTCGTTGTAAAAAGCCTTGTTGGATCAAAAATGGCTCTAGAACATCTTCAATGGTTTCACGTTCTTCACCAATCGCGGCCGCAACATTATCTAAACCTACCGGACCACCACCAAATTTATCAATAATTGCTTCAAGAAGCTTTCGATCCATTAAATCGAAGCCTTCATTGTCTACTTCTAGCATATCTAAAGCACTTGCTGCGGTTGACTGACTTACAATGCCGTTAGTTTTTACATCAGCGTAATCCCTTACTCGCCGAAGTAAGCGATTGGCTATACGCGGCGTACCACGGGAGCGTCTTGCAACTTCTAGTGCCCCAGCCTGCTCAATATCTAAGTTTAGGAAGTGGGCTGAACGCATAGCGATTTCGGTTAATTCTTTGGTATTATAAAACTCAAGCCGTTGCACTATGCCAAAACGATCACGCAAAGGTGAGGTTAATGCGCCAGCACGCGTAGTAGCACCGATCAAAGTAAAAGCAGGCAAATCAAGTTTGATTGAGCGGGCTGCAGGGCCCTCTCCTATCATAATATCAAGTTGATAATCTTCCATGGCTGGATAGAGAATTTCTTCCACCACTGGACTAAGACGATGAATTTCATCAATGAACAGAACATCGTTTTCTTCTAGATTTGTTAACAAGGCTGCTAAATCACCGGCTTTCTCTAATACCGGTCCAGAAGTGGTGCGAATATTAACCCCCATCTCATTAGCAACAATATTAGCCAAAGTGGTTTTACCTAAACCTGGAGGACCAAAAATTAATAGGTGATCAAGTGGCTCTTGCCTTTTTAAGGCAGCTGCAATGAAAATTTCCATTTGCGATTTAACATGCTCTTGACCGGTATAATCGGACAGCATTTTAGGTCTAATAGCTCTATCAACCGTTTCATCTTCTAGACTAGCTATAGGCTCAATTAATCGATCTGCTTCTATCATGCATTACTCTTCGGAAACTTTATATTATTGGGTTTTGAACTGCTGCTCTAACTATATAGTGCATATCATTTTACCCGTGATATTAATAAAACGCTTTATAGCATGGCTTTTAATGCATTACGAATTAAGTCTTCACTGCTTTTATCGCTTGTAAATACTGACTTCACTGCTTTATCAGCTTGCTGCTGGCTATAACCTAAAGATACCAGTGCATTAATAGCATCGCCTTTAGCATCGCTGACAAAGTTGCTGGTTTGTTTGACATCACTTGGCATCATATGGGCAAGTGCGTCAGTGCTATCGGTCTGCCAGTCTTTTAATCGATCACGCATTTCAATCAGTAATCGTTCGGCCGTTTTCTTACCAACACCAGGTATTTTCACTATCGTGCTCAAGTCATCATGTACAACACAGCTCACAAATTGATCAGCTGACATACCAGATAAAATAGCTAGCGCTAATTTAGGACCAACGCCATTCACTTTGATAAGTAGACGAAACAATTTACGCTCAACTTTATTAGCAAAACCATAAAGTAATTGCGCATCTTCACGGACAACAAAGTGTGTATATAATGTTGCTTGTTGATTTAGTTCCGGTAAGGCATAAATACTGGTCATTGGCATGGTCACTTCATAACCAACACCATGACATTCAATTAAAATTTCAGGAGACATTTTTTCTATTAATGTGCCACGTAAACGTCCGATCACTGTTTTGCCTTTTTACTTGATATTCTACATGGTGACACAATACCACTAGATATTTATACAGTAAAGTTTAAGCATTAAAATAATATCTAAATCTAAACAATATTGTTCTAACGTAAACGCCCGCGTACTGTTTTACTAACCTGGCCAGACAATTTACTGAGCGAGTCGTAACTATGAGCATGACAAAGTGCCACTGCAAGCGCATCTGCAGCATCTGCTTGTGGCGTGCCCGGCAATTTTAAAATAGTTTTAACCATATGTTGAACTTGGGCTTTATCTGCCGCCCCCGTGCCAACAACAGATTGTTTTATCTGCCTTGCAGAATATTCTGCAATACTCAACCCTGTATTTGTTGCAGCAACAATAGCTGCACCTCTGGCCTGACCGAGTTTTAACGCGCCTCCAGGGTTAACCCCCATAAACACTTGCTCGATAGCGAACATATCAGGCTGAAATTGCAAAATAAGCTCACTAACACCGGCAAAAATAGTTTGTAACCTAGGCGCTAATTCATTGCCTGCTGCGATCGCTTTAATACACCCGCTACCAAGATAAATAAAATTTCGACCGCTTTTTTTAATAACACCGTAACCCGTTAATCGTGATCCCGGATCTATTCCTAAAATAATGCTCACTGATAAGCGCCCTAATAGTCAGCCAAATAGCTTTACTATGATCATGCTAGTGAAAAAAAACGCACTAATAAAGCAAAATAGCTTAAGTTAGTGCGTTTTAATAACAAAATAGCAAGTACTAATGCTATTTAAAGAAACTATTCTGCAGGTGTATCAGTTTCTTGTTCAAGTTCTTTTTCTAAACGAGCAATACCTAGCTCAGCTAACTGTGCAGGGTTTGCATGACCTGGCGCATTCGTTAATGGACATGCTGCGGTAGTCGTTTTCGGGAATGCCATCACGTCACGAATCGAGCTAGCCCCAGTCATTAACATCACTAAGCGGTCTAAACCAAATGCTAAACCGGCATGTGGTGGCGCACCATACTGTAACGCTTCGAGTAAGAAGCCAAATTTTTCTTGCGCTTCTTCATCACTAATACCTAGAATTCTAAAAACTGCAGCTTGCATATCTTGGTTATGAATACGTACAGAGCCACCACCTAATTCACAGCCATTTAATACCATATCATAAGCATCAGATAATGCGCCAACAGGGTTAGCTTCGAGCTCTTCTGCTGTTAAGTTAGTTGGTGCAGTAAACGGGTGATGGATAGCATGCATACCACCATCCACTTCTTCAAACATTGGGAAGTCTACTACCCAAAGTGGTTTCCACTCACCTTCCAATAGTTCAAGATCTTCACCAATTTTAAGTCGTAAAGCACCTAGTGCTTCAGTCACAATATTGTAGCTATCTGAGCCAAAGAAAATAATATCGCCAGTTTTTGCGTTAGTGCGCTCTAATAGTGCATTAACTGATTCTTCAGTTAAAAACTTAAGTATAGGTGATTGTAATCCTTCGAGGCCTGCATCAAGGTCATTCACTTTTAGCCATGGCATACCTTTAGCGCCATAAATACCAACAAATTTGGTTAGTTCATCTATACCTTTACGAGAAAACTTAGCGGCACCTTGTGGAACACAAATAACGGCTACACGACCTTTCTCATCGTTAGCTGGGCCTGAGAATACTTTAAATTCAACATCTTTTAAAATATCAGCAACATCAACGATTTCCAACGGGTTACGTAAATCTGGTTTATCAGAGCCAAAGCGCGTCATAGCTTCAGAATAAGGCATACGAGGAAACTCGCCCAAATCAACATTCAATAGCTTTTGAAATAATTCACGGATCATTGTTTCAGTAACTTGCATTACTTGATCTGAACTCATGAATGAAGTTTCAATATCGATTTGAGTAAACTCGGGTTGACGATCTGCACGTAAATCTTCATCGCGAAAACATTTAACGATTTGATAATAACGCTCCATACCTGACATCATCAATAATTGTTTAAACAATTGTGGTGATTGTGGCAAAGCAAAAAACTGTCCTTTATGGGTACGGCTTGGTACTAAATAATCACGAGCCCCCTCAGGTGTAGCAGCTGTTAATATCGGGGTTTCAATATCTAAAAAGCCTTGTGTTTCAAGCGACTCTCTCACAGCAGAAGTAACTTTCGCACGAAAACGCATACGCTCTGTCATTTCAGGACGACGTAAATCAAGGTAGCGGTATTTTAAGCGTTGCTCTTCTGAGTTTTTCTGATTCGGGTCTAAAGGTAATGGGGCTGATTTATTTAAAATCGTTAGCTCTAAGCCAAGTACCTCAATACCACCTGTTGCCATATCTTTATTAACTTGGCCTTCAGGGCGGGCTCTTACTTTACCTTTGATTTGAACACAAAACTCATTACGTAGCGTATTAGCTTTTTTCAACACTTCTTGTAAATCAGGATCGTAAACAACTTGCACAATACCTTCACGATCGCGTAAATCTAAAAAGATAACCGCGCCTAAGTCACGACGTTTGTTAACCCAACCACATAAAGTTACTTCTTGGCCAATGTGAGACTCATTAACCTCACCACAATAAAGACTACGCATGTATATACCTTGAAAATTCGAATAAGCTATTAATAAGTTAGAGACATGCGCCATTACAGGCGACTTAATTCTATAACTTGTTACGATAAAATTTTGCCGACATTATAAAGCAATATAAAGCAAAGTCACCCGACATTGCCTTATATTACAACTAAGAGGAATAATTATACCATTCCATCTAGGGAAGTGACGATTTAGCGCCAAAAGAGCAATTGCTAGCGAGATGGAATTTAACTTAACTGATGGCACCGTTTTTACGATTAAACATATAGTGATTTTTACCTGCAGCTTTGACCTCATACATTAATGAGTCAGCCACTTTTAATAAATCATTATCTGATTCGCCATCCTCTTGATACATGGCAATACCAATACTACAACCGATATTGGCGGTAACTTCTGAGGATAAGTGAATCGGCTGCTGGATAAGTTTTAACACTTTATCTGCGACATATGCTGCTTCATCTTGACTATGTAAACCCGTTAACAGCAGTACAAATTCATCGCCACCAAAACGTACTACCGTATCAGACTCACGAACACAGCCTTTTAAACGAGAGGCGACTTCAATTAATAATTCATCGCCAACATCATGACCATAGTTATCATTGATATTTTTAAAGCCATCAAGATCGATAAAAAGTACAGAGATAAGTAATTTTTGTCGGCGATGAAAAGTGATCGCCGTATTAAGCCGGTCTTTTAATAAAACACGATTAGCAAGCCCCGTTAGGTCATCATGTGTTGCCATATATTTCATTTGTTTTTCTAGTTTTCTACGGCTTTTAATTTCAAGGTATAACCGACGATTCCAGACCATAATGATCATAATAATAATAACAATGAGTACACCTACTTGAGCAGCAACTCGTAATACTACATTTTTATCTAAGCCAGTCTCAATGCTGATATCAAACCACTTTTCATATATCCGCTGGCTTTCAACATCAGAGATAGTTACTACCGATTTATTGAGTATGGTCGCTAAAACTGGCAGCGATTGATTAACCGCTAGGTGGTTGCCACTTCGATCGACTTCATCAAGCACTGACATACCTAAACTGACTAAACTTTCTTTTTTAAGTAATTCAGTACCAGATGATAAGCTATCAATGAAACCGTCGACCATGCCCTTTTGAACAGCTAGTAAGCCTTCTTCACTGTTATCAACTAACCGTAAAGTGATTGATGGAAACTTCTTTCTAATCACTGAAACTAAATAATAACCTTTAGTTATCGCTAAGGCTTCGCCCTGAAAATTTTCTAATTTTAGTTGTTTGCCTAGCTCCCTCGGATGCACAATTACCCATGGCATACTCCAATATGATTCCGTAAAGAGAACTTCTTTTTTACGCTCTTCGGTTGCCATAACACTGCCAATTACGTCAATCTCACCGTCTAGCAATGCTTGATATAATTCTTCAAACTTATCATAAACAACATAATCAATTTTAAGGTTCAAACGTTGAGTAATTAACTGGAAAAGATCGGGGTTCGTCCCCTTAAACTCACCATATTTATCAACAAACTCTATCGGAGCCCAGCTTTTCGTAATACCAAATTTCACTCTAGGATGAGCTTTAACCCACGAAGACTCTTGTTCAGTTAATTCCAGCATAGATAACTGGCGCTTAAAAAAGCCCGAAGAATTATCTAAATTCCATTTTTTTTCAAGCGCAATTAAATCTGCTAGTGGTATCTCCTTAAAGCCATCGGTTATCAACTGCTTTAATTCAACATTAGCGTTATTTAATATCGCATGAACATCGTGTTTGAACTGATACCCTGGAAAGTGAATATAAGACGACTGCAATTGGTTTTGCAGTAAGTGGTGCTTAATAACATCACTTTCACCAGCAATAATATCAAGCTCGCCAAGTGCTACCGCCGCAAATAATGATTTATAGTCATCAAAATAAATAATATTGGCATTATCAACATGTTTGTTAATATCTTTAACAAGCTCTGGTGATGATACTAGGCCAATATTTTTATCCTTAATTTCAGAAATATGGGATATTTTATCCATATCGTTTGCCATAAATAAGCTGTTATTAATGCTATAAATAATCGGCCCTAGGCTAGCATGGTCTTTATGACTTAAACTGGCGATGTGAATATCAACAGTATTTGGGTTTACTTGCTGCAACTGATGAGAATCCGCAACAATAAACTCGACTTCTAACCCACTATATTTAGCCCACATTTGCCATAATTCGATAAAGAAGCCTTGTGCATTTCCAGCAGCTGAGGTATCAGAAAATGGCATCTGATTATTAGCATATGACAAAACAATAACGTTATCTGACTTATCAACTCCTAGCCATTTTATTTCTAATGCCGACTTTTCCTCTACTGATATTTTATCCAAACCTTGCTGAATAAAGTTCAATAATTTCGTGCTGCCTTTTGTGACCGCTGTACCATAATCATCAGTGTGATAAGAGATTCTTGCAAATGCAGGATATTTTTTATTAAGCAAATCATATGCAGAGAAGTTTTTTGATAGTTTTTCTACCCCTGCAAAAATTAATACTTCATTATTGATTGCGGCGTTATATAAAGCATGACGATCAGAGAACTTTCTTAGCGTTAAGCGAGGGTATTTCTTTTTTAATGATTCTTCATGACTCGATCCAGCAACCACACCTACAGTATATGGCGCTAGCTGTGCAATATCTCTAATATGAGCAATTGAGCGATGCAAAAAAAGGTGTCTACTTTGACGAAAAAAGGCTGAACTAAAATCGAACATTTCAGCCCTATAGGTATTTTGCGATAAACCAGCATGAATATCGACCCGACCATCTTGCACTTGCTCAAGAGTTTCTTGCCAGTTCAGTGCTACAAATTCAACCTTAGCGCCTTGCTTTTCTGCCCATAATTGCCAAAGTTCCACCATCATGCCATCAGGTTTATTGTCTTTGTTAATAAAATGATAAGGGTAAGACGTTTTATTAATAGCAACACGATAAGTTTTGGTTATATCCTGTGCAGAAACTGGCATAGCCAACAACATGTATATTAGGACTAGGCTTGTTATTAATTGCTTGAAAGATCTTAAAACCAAGTTAAATTCTCATTATTTTTTATTTTGCCAATAAAGCGCTGAAGTAAAATAGTAAAGACAGACAACGAAAAGCATAAAAATACATTATCTACGCGTTGTAATGTTTATCGTTGAAAATTTCAGGTAAAATACCCTTTTATATAACCTAAACGTTAGTATAGTTTCGACATCATGCAAGAATCAGACACCGATTTAATTTTTTCTAATAAACAAAGTAAAATCAAAGACTTTGCATTTGATGCTCAAGTCGTTGAAGTATTTCCTGATATGATCAGCCGCTCAGTGCCTGGTTATAATACTATTATCGATACCATAGGTCGACTAAGTCAACGCTATGTCACCGATAATAGCCAAGTTTATGATCTGGGTTGTTCTCTAGGCGCTGCAACACTGGCCATGCGCAAAGCTATTACAGCAAAAAACTGTAAGATCATCGGCATTGACAGCTCTCATGCTATGGTGGAACGCTGTAAAATGCACGTCAGTGCTTTTAAAGGTGATACGCCAGTAGAGATAATAGAGGATAATATTCTCAATATTGAAATTAAAAATGCCTCTATGGTAGTGCTCAATTTCACTTTACAGTTCATTGCACCAGAGCAACGTCAGCAACTATTAACTAAGATAGCTAAAGGCCTAAAACCTGGAGGATTATTACTATTATCAGAAAAAATTGCTCATCCAGATACTATATGTAATGAACTTCTTATTGATTTACACCATGACTTTAAGCGAGCAAACGGTTATAGCGAACTAGAAATAGCCCAAAAACGTACAGCACTTGAAAATGTTATGCGTACCGACAATTTAGATACCCACTTAAACCGTTTAAAGCTTGCTGGCTTTAAACATAATGCACCATGGTTTCAGTGTTTTAACTTCTTTTCTCTTATTGCCATTAAATAAATAGACTTTATATCCTTATGATTTCATTTAATAAGTTTTACCAAAAAATAGCGGGCAATCGTTTAAGTCACTGGCTTGATAGCTTGCCTGCACAACTCAGTCAATGGCAAGAACATCATTTACATGGCGAATTTGCGCAATGGCAAAAAACTATTGCGGCATTACCTAAAACATCACCTTCAAGTGTTGATATTAGTACTACCGTTCGTGCCGGTGAACGCGATGACATCAACGATGGTGAATATAAACGCCTAGAGAATTTGCTAAAAAAGTTTAAACCTTGGCGTAAGGGTCCATACCATATACACGGTCTACACATTGATACTGAATGGCGCTCAGACTTTAAATGGGATCGCCTTGCACCGCATATTAGTGATTTATCAAATCGTTATGTACTCGATATTGGCTGTGGTAGCGGATACCATTTATGGCGTATGCGTGGTGCTGGAGCAAAATTTGTTGTCGGTATTGACCCCACTCAATTGTTCTTAACACAATTTCAAGCCGTGCAACACTTTGTACAAGACGACAACGTTAATTTACTGCCCTTGGGTGTTGATCAACTTCCTGAGTTAAATGCCTTTGATACTGTGTTTGCAATGGGGGTTTTATATCATCGTCGCTCACCTATCGACTTTATTTATCAGTTAAAATCGCAGTTAGCTGTTGGTGGTGAATTAGTCCTTGAAACCTTAGTGGTTGATGGCGATGAAAACACCGTACTTGTGCCTGGTGAACGCTACGCTAAAATGCGTAATGTTTGGTTCCTACCGAGCTGCGATGCTATGTGTGCTTGGCTTGAACGTTGTGGTTTTAAAAATATTCGTGTGGTTAATACCGACATTACAGCTTTGGATGAACAACGAAAAACGGATTGGATAGATACAGAATCATTACAAGACTTTCTTGACCCAGACGATAACAGCAAAACAGTTGAAGGTTATCCTGCCCCCAAACGCGCTATATTTATTGCCAATAAATAAAAAATCACCACGGATAAAAACACTAACCGCTATTGATCATCAATAGCGGTTCAGCACAGCATCACTTCCCCAAATTTTCTACCTAAATAAATTAATAACACTGACAAAAAACAACGGAAAAATCGTTTTCAGAGAATTAACATAATATATTTACATAACGCCCCTAATACCGTTATCTTTATCTATGTGTTTATTATGTTTCAATAATTACGCAATTCTAGTGATGTATTATGATGAGTTCACAATGAAAATAGGGGTAATATGGATAATCAATGGCTAGCAAGACGATTAGAGCGAGTAGCACAACGACATCAAGATCATCGCAGCCCATTTCAGCGGGATAGAGCTAGAATATTACACTCGGCAGCATTTCGACGCTTACAATCAAAAACCCAGGTAATGGGCAGCGGCCAAAGTGACTTTCATCGCACTCGCTTAACTCATTCTCTAGAAGCATCGCAAATCGGCAGTGGTATTATTGCGCAAATTCGTAGCAAATATCCCAAGCAAAGTGCCCTTCTACTGCCTAATGACGATAGTTTGATTGAGTCATTATGCCTAGCACATGATATTGGTCATCCGCCTTTCGGACACGGTGGAGAAGTTGCTCTGCACTATATGATGCGCGATCACGGTGGCTTTGAAGGAAATGGTCAAACATTTCGTATTGTGTCGCATTTAGAACCTTTTAGTGAGCACTTTGGAATGAATCTCACACGTAGAACCTTGCTTGGTCTTATAAAATACCCACAAACATTAGATAACCTTCAACATAATGATGCGCAAATATTACCCGCATCTTTTCGCCAACTAGAGGCTAATAAATGGCATCCGCCAAAAGGTTTATACCTAGATGATATAGAAATGATTAATTGGGTACTAGCTCCCTTAAGCCAAGAAGATAGAATTGAATTTCAACAGGTTACAGTTAACAAGAAGAAGCACAGTAAAACACAATATAAATCTTTAGATTGCTCAATGATGGAGCTAGCAGATGATATTGCCTACGGCATTCATGACTTAGAAGACGCTATTGTTACTGGCGTGGTTAATCAGCAAGACTTTCATGAACATGTGATTAAAAAGCTCTTAACGATCGATGATGAATGGCTGCATCATTATAGCCAAAGCTTAGCTGATAAATTGTTTAGCTCGCAACGATATCAACAGAAAGAGGCGATTGGTGGCTTAGTAAACTACTTGATAACAGCAGTCGAATTAATTGATCTTAATGAAAGCAAAGCCTGTGCTTTTCAAGCGCCATTACTGCGATTCAATGCTGTACACCCAACCGTTGCTGCGCAAGTACTACAAATATTTAAAGATTTTGTTTATCAATATGTTATTAAGCAAACATCTATTCAGCAATTGGAATATCGCGGTCAACAAATAGTCATGGAATTATTTGAGGCTTTGTCGTCAGATCCCGAGCGTTTATTACCTAAAACAACAGTAGCTCGTTGGCAACATGCTAAAAACAACAATGTAAATCAACATCGTGTTATTGCCGATTATGTTGCAGGCATGACTGATGAATATGCAACTAGGCTTTATCAAACCCTATTCTTACCTATTGGGCAAACAGGGTTTGGTAAACATGATTACTAAGCTAGCAAGGTTATTTTCATCATTTTTGTAGCTTAATTAATATCGGGCTATTAACGCTGTTGATTTTTATGCTCTTTTACGATGTTGCTTGCATTCAAAGCGAATAAAGCCTCAAGGATGAACTTTAAGCGCTGCGCAAGCTATTTGTACAAATCAATAATGAGCGATTAACTACACCAATAAGCCTTAGTCAGGCAAAACTGAGCATATTGATAATAAACTGTGCGCCAAATTTTATAAAAATCGACTAAAGTGATTATAAACATTGCATTATATTAGCTTCTTCGTATATCCGAAATTCAGGTTAAGTAGCATTGCTGGCTAAAGTAACTTAATCCGATCAGGGCTATTTATATATTCGATTAAAATAATCGCTACCGGCCTTGCTAGCATCAAACTCTGTACCTATAGTGAAGAAAGTAATTAAAGACCTCAAGGCGCTACGCAAAAGATATATAAATGCTACTGATGGTTACCATCGATGCTTCGCTCAACAAAACTATGCGAACTAAGCGAAATAAGCGAAATAAGCGAAAATAAGCGAAAATAAATACTATGCGAAATAATGAAGTTGTTGCTACATTTTTAAAAGTCGCTTTAGCATTTCAACAGATGACTGATAAGTTCACCGCAATGTAGGCGATAGATAAAACGGAGTAACCGTCATCTATCAGTACTATAATTCAACTCATGGCTTGATAACTTATGACAAAAGAGCACTTAATCACTTGGGATACTGCGTTTGAAGTGGGTATAGCTAGTATTGATGATCAACATAGAGTATTAGTCGATTATATTAATGATATAGCTTGTGCTATTGAATGTGAGCCCATAAAAACAGAGGTATCCGAGTTATTTACTAAGTTCTACGATTACATCAAATTTCATTTCAAAACAGAAGAAGCCTACTTTTTTACATTGAACGAAAACGATTGTTTATTACATCAGCTCCAGCATAAACACTTTATTGAAGAACTCGATAGCATCATAGCTTTAAATGAAACCCAAACCTGCTCGCAAGAGTTACTTTACCTATTAGCTGACTGGCTGCTTAGCCATATTCAAGAAGAAGATCTAAAGTTTTTACAGCGACATATGTCTTAGTTTCATGAGCAAATCTAGTCAGCAGTTATAAGACTAGTAGCAATTAACTACCTTTAGAACTAAATATTCTCGTTAGCAATTTTTTGATAAATAGCACAAACAGCTCCCGCGGGATCCTTAATTAAGGCATATTTATCATTGCCCATGGTTTTAAGTGCTGATACTAAACTGCCACCGCTCTCCTCTACAGCCTTAATTGACACCGTAATGTCATCAACTAAAAAGTACGGTAACCAAGCGGGCGGAAGGTCTTTATTTACACCTTTAGCATGGCAAACGCCTGCAACAGCTTCATTACCACTCGGCTCAAGCATGGCATAATCATCATAATCGCCCATAGAAATTTTATCAGCTTTCCAACCAATCACCTGTTGATAAAATGACTTTACTGTTTCAGCATTCTCAACAGATAAATCAAGCCATGCCATCGTACCAATTTTATTATCATACATTTTTAGCTCTCCATTTTTTGCTTCGGATTTCTTGGATAAAACTTATCCGGCAAGCTGCTTATATGTTCAAAAAAACGTGTATCTTTATAGGGTAGTTTCATAAAGCCAGAAATACCAAAGCCGTTTATGGTAGGCAATAACGCTAGTATTTCGGTTAAACACTGTTTAAATTCTACTTCTTTGTCATGGTTTAACAGCATTAAATAACTATGAATTTTCAAATGTTGTGGTAATACTTCGAAAATAATACACCCAGTATGATGAATTTGGTTTAAACGCGCTAACACCGCCATAATTTCATCTGGTAAATATAAATACTCATCGGGATCTTTACCATCCTCAAAATATGAATGCAGCCGAGTAATATCATCAATAACAGCAACATCACTGACATCATAATGTATGACTTGACTTGGTAAAGCTCGAAACGGCTCATCTTCATTATCACGCTCAACATGTAAAGTATTGCGGGCATTAAACAAGCAACTTTTAAAAACCCCGACTCTAAATATGCCTTGAGCCAGCCTTACCATATTATTTACCGCACTTTGAAATGACGTTTTTAACTCAGGATCAAAAAGTGACAAGTTTGAATCAATATAAACACCATCTTTTTCCCAACGCACGGCTAAACCACCAACAACAGGAAAGTTAGCTAAACGACCAACGGCCGCAATAAAAGCTTTTTCCGTATCGCCCATGCCCATTAAAAAATTTTTAAAGTACTTCTCAAGTTGCATGTCATCAATATCACTTAACTGGTCTTTATCAGATGACTCACGCAAAAAGGACTTTCGTGAACCGTAAACCACGGTATCCATATCTTTTTGATAGTTTTTACACCAAATGGGTACTAAAGGCTTAATATCAACCGGCAGTGGCGGATCAGCCATAACAGTATTTTTTAGCAGCGCTAAATGCTTAAAAAAATAATCTCCCGCCTTATTACGCGTCTGCCGGTCTTTACTGAGCATACCAGATAATATTTGAGCAAGTAATTTAGGTAACCCCAGAGAGGAAGGTGTGATGACTGCACTACCATAACGACACGACTGACCTGAAGCTAACGCATATAATGTGGCAGCCAGTCCTTGCTCATCAAAACGTGGAGATGACATTTCACCACTAATTTGTTCATGGCCAATAAAGTACACATCGCCCAATCGAGCATTACTGTTTTGTAAATCGCTGCTCATCAGGTCCATAATATTATTCGCGGTCGTTTGCCCACGAACATCAAGCTGTGCAGGAACTGCAGAGCCCCAATCAACAAGGTAAACTTTCTCTGTTTCACTATCAAAAACCACGTTGGATGGTTTTATATCTCCATGCACATAAGGCTTGCCCTTATAATGTTGTTTACTGTCTCGTAAATAAAGCAAGATTTCAGCTAACTGAATGGCTATTTTTACCACCAACTCACTGGGCAACGGGCCGCGCTGAAAGGACAGTTTTTCTAGATCTATACCCGGAGCACGCTGCATGTGAACAATGGATTGACGCTTAACTTTATAGTATTCAAAAACCTTAGGAATACGACTATGCGTTAATTTTTTTTGTAAATCAGCTTCTTCAGCAAGACGGTCTTGTACATGTAAAGGTAAGTTAATACGTGAAAATTTAAAAACATGAGACTGTCCTTGCTCGTCTTCACCACCAAATACAAAGCCATAAGCCCCTTTTCCTATCAAGGCAATATTTTGATAGCCCAAAAGCAACAATTGCTGCTGACAAAGTTCAACCCATTGCTTTAATTTGGTCGCATCTTTACTGTTTAACAAGTAAATCGACTGCTCTTCAGCGATATAAAAATGTTGAAGTTTATTTTCTGCCACTCACGTCCCTTAACTACAATCTACAAAACTCAACTAAATTATCATTGATCTTTGCTTTAAATGATATGACTTATTGGCGTAGAACTTTAACAGCCAAAAGAAATATCTTAATAAGAGCTCGCAGCAGAATCATGCAATTACCTTGTCATATTTCCCTCATAATTCAGTAACAGCTTCGTCATAAACATGCCGTATGCTAATTAACGTTAACAAATACCTCCCCAAGTGTCTTTGTTGAGTCTCTCTACTATATTCGTTATGCGAGTATATTTACTTTAGCGAATTGCTTATGCCCCTTTTCATTTATTGTTAATTGATAAGGGGCTTTTTTAACGCTAGCGCCCTTCTCACTACAACTGACTATCAAACCGGTATTTTGACTTACATGTGCTTACTCTGCTTGCCTCTAAACCTAGGTTGTCACTCAGTAAGGCTATCTCTGGAGCTAATAACTTGATCGTTTGAACATAAAAAAGCCTGCATGATGCAGGCTTTAAAATGGTAATAATATTGCTCAATACTCAGGATTAAAACATAAATTTTAAGCCATATGCACTAGCATATTGCTTGGCTCTTCAAGGAATGATTTCCATAAATTACAAAAACGAGCAATAGTGCCACCGTCAATCGTACGATGGTCACCAGACCAACTAACCTGCATAATTGAACGCGCTTCAACTTCGCCTTTGTCGTTAAAACGAGGCAGTTTTTGGAGCTTACCTAACGCAACAATAGCAGATTCTGGCTTGTTGATAATAGGTGTTGCCACCGTACCACCAATGGCACCTATATTTGAGATGGTAATCGTACCACCTTTTAAATCTGCAGCTGGTACACGACCTGAGCGTGCATCATTGGTTAAACGTGTAATATCAGCCGCTAAGTCTAAAATAGATTTAGTTTGTACTTGCTTAACATTTGGTACTAACAAGCCCACTTTTGAATCAACAGCCATGCCAATGTTATGGTCGTCAAAGTAGGTCAACTCGGTACAGTCTTCATTGACTTGCGTATTAACTAATGGGAATTGCTTTAACGCTAAAGACATCGCTTTCATAAAGAACGGCATCATGGTTAATTTAATATCTTGCTTAGCGTAAACTTCTTTAAGCTCGCCACGCAATTTAATTAAATTAGTCATATCGATTTCTTCACAATAGGTAAAATGTGGAATAGTCGATACAGAATTAACCATAGCTTTTGCCATTACCGCTTTAATACCGCGAATTGGCTCAACACGTGTATTACCAGTAACTGTTTCCGTAGCAACCGCAACGGCTGTAGAAACAGCAGGTGCTTCATTAAAAGCAACCACGTCTTCTTTATAAACACGGCCTTTTTTCCCGCTACCGGGCACCTGGTGAATATTCACATTCAGTTCACGAGCAACACGGCGTACCGCAGGGCTTGCTATGGCTTTCTCATTAACAACCTTAGCTACTGCCGTGTTAGTTGGAGCTACGGGCGCTTTAGTGGCAGCAGGTTTAGCCGTAGCTGCTTGAGCTACAGGTACTTTAGGGGCTTCAGCAACAGCAGTCGCAACCGCTTGTCCCGTTGCCGCAATTTCCACGGCAAATAAAGGCGAATGTACCTTGGCAATTTCACCTTTGGCATAATAAAGCTTCACAACCTTACCTTTATGCATGGCTGGAATTTGTACTAAGGCTTTATCCGTCATGACATCAGCAATAGGTTGATCTTCTTCAATCACATCGCCTTCTGCTACTAGCCATTCAACTAACTCACACTCAACAATACCTTCGCCAATATCAGGTAAAATAAAATCTTCTATTTGTGTTGTTGAAGCCGTTACAGTACTTTCTACCGCAGGCTCTGCAACAGGTGCGTGTACAACGTTTTCTGCTGCATCTGGTACACTTTCGCCGGCAGGTGTCATGGCAAATAAAGGCTGATGAACTTTAGCAATTTCACCTTTGGCATAATAAAGCTTATCTACAACACCTGAATGCATTGCTGGAATTTGTACTAAAGCTTTATCTGTCATCACATCAGCAACAGGCTGATCTTCTGCAATCACATCGCCTTCTGCTACTAGCCATTCAACCAGTTCACATTCAACGATACCTTCACCAATATCTGGTAATATAAAATCAATGCTCATGCTCTAAAATCCTAGTAAGTCATACTGTTTTTAATTGCTTCATAGATCTTCAAGTGATCCGCAACATATTCTTTTTCAAGTGCTAATGGGTATGGTGTATCCATGCCACATACACGAGCAATTGGCGCTTCTAAGTGCAAGAAACATTCTTGTTGAATAGTTGCTGCAATTTCACTAGCAAAACCCGCGGTCAAAGGTGCTTCTTGGCTCACCACAAAGCGGCCTGTTTTCATCACAGAGTTTGCTACCGTTTCAATATCCCAAGGCAAAATAGTACGTAAATCGATAATTTCACATGAAATACCATCGGCAGAGGCTAGCTCAGCGGCTTTCTCAACGATTTCCATTTGTGCGCCCCAAGCTAATAACGTGATATCGCTACCTTGTTGCACAACTTCAGCTTTACCTAACGGTAATTGATAATCTTCTTCAGGAACTTCGCCCACTGATGCACGATACAAACGTTTTGGCTCGAAAAAAATCACGGGGTTATCATCACGAATTGACGCCAATAACAAGCCTTTCGCTTGATAAGGGTTACGTGGCACAACTAACTTTAAACCTGGGGTATGCGCAAAGTAAGCTTCTGGTGATTGGCTATGATATAAACCACCAGCAATACCGCCGCCGTATGGCGTACGTATCGTTAATTTACCAACATCAAATTCATTACCGCTACGGTAACGGAATTTAGCTGACTCATTTACAATTTGGTCAAAGGCAGGAAAAATATAATCGGCAAATTGGATTTCAGCAATCGGTGTACTGCCTTGAGCAGCCAAGCCATTGGCAAAACCAATAACCCCTTGTTCAACTAAAGGTGTATTAAAACAACGGTTTTTACCGTACTTCTCTTGTAAACCACTCGTCGCGCGGAATACGCCACCAAAGTGGCCGACATCTTCACCAAAACAAACTGCACGATCATTCTCAGCCATTACCGTATCAAGCGCATTATTAATCGCTTGTAATAAGTTCATTTGTGCCATTACTTAATTCTCCCAGCAGTAAATGGATAAGCATCGGGATATTTCTTAATATGTTCTTTTAATTGTTCAAATTGACTTTGCAACAACGGTGGTGCTTGGTCATAAACATCGGTTATTAAATCTTCAACCGGTGGTTTATCAATTTTTTCTGAAACTTTAACCGCCGCTAAAACATCATCACGAAGTTTTTCAAACAATGCTGTTTCTTGAGCTTCGTCCCACCAACCTTGAGCTAACATCCAGTTTTTCATACGAAGAATAGGGTCATGTTCTTGCCATTTAGCTTCTTCTTCACGCGTACGGTAACCTGAAGGATCATCAGACGTTGAGTGAGCACCTAAACGATAAGACATTGCTTCAATTAGCACCGGCTTACCTTCTTTAACAGCATATTCACGGGCTAATTGCACAGCAGCAATAACCGCTAAAATATCGTTACCGTCAATACGTAGCGTTTTCATGCCGTAACCAACACCACGAGAGGCAATTCCGTTACCAACATACTGTTCATCTGATGGTGTAGAAATAGCGTAGCCATTATTACGACAGAAGAAAATAACCGGTGATTGATGAACTGCAGCCATATTTAAACCGGCATGAAAATCACCTTCAGACGCAGCACCTTCACCAAAATAACAAATAGTTACGGCATCTAAGCCTTGCATTTTTTGCCCGTAAGCATAACCTGCAGCTTGCGGAATTTGTGTACCTAACGGCGATGAGATCGTCATATAATTTAATTCGTTACTACCGTAATGAATTGGCATTTGACGACCTTTACCTAAATCTTTTTCATTACTGAACATTTGGTTCATAAAGTTTTCAAGGCTAAAGCCACGAAACATTAATGCGCCCTGTTCACGGTACTGTGCCATGATCATATCTTGATCTTTTAGACCCGCAGCACCACCAACGCTAGCGGCCTCTTCACCGAGTGCTGCCATATAGAAACTGATACGACCTTGGCGTTGTGCCGCCACCATACGCTCATCTAAAACACGATGAAATGCGAGAGTTTTATAGGTTTTGGTGGCAAGTGCTTGATCAATTTCCGGCATGGTAGCATTTTCATAAATGCTACCATCTTGTTTCAATATTTTAAGGATTGGAATTTCAACTGAATGACCATCAATAAAAGCTGGTTGATGTACTACCGGGCTTTCGCTATATATGTCAGTGTTCATAGCCTTCTCTTTTTTATTAACCTTGAATGACAAGGTGACATTAATATTCACTCACTATTAACCATTGAAAGTATAGAAGCTTTCGAGGCAAGTTGAATATTTATGTCGTTGTTATGAATTGTTGGTTGTAATAATCGCAAGCACTTTACCTTTACGTAAACTGAAAAACAAGTTTAGTGAGAAAAGTTAACGCTTTTATTTGGCTAAACGCGAGCATAATTCTTTACAGTAATATCAGTAATCAAAGCCCGGAGTCATTGCTTAATTATGCATTGTGCCTACCGCTGTAAATAATAACTAAGTATCTAAGTCACTTATACTTGCCTGATAGAAAACTGTATTCACATAAACTAAACACCTTATTACCTAAGGTTTAAGTTCATGTGAGTGCTTCCAGATACAACACGAGTCGATTTTTGCCTAACATGCCACCCTTTAAGCAAGTGTTGTTGGTGTTACGGTTAACATTGCACGTTGTCCAATGGCAACATTGGCATTAGGAAAAATAATAGCCTCACCATCTTGCTGAGTTTTTATTTCATTATCACCATCTATCGCTAGCACATGATCTTTTGGAAAATCAGTGAAGTTTTCAACATCATCTGCAAAAGTTAACGCAAAGTTTTCATGGTGGCGATCAATCACCTGCGAAATTTCATACAGGTTAAAATCTTCAGCTTGGTATGGTGCTAACTGTAAGTCTTGACCTGAAACAAACTTGATTAATGTTTCGCGAACCTGAGTAAATTGACTCATGTCATTTTCACCAAATGGTCGCACTTTACCTAATTCAACAGTAAATGCATCCGCGCCAAATTCATTTGATGAAAAATAGCTAAAGGTTGTAGTGGGTGAATGCGACAACAAAATAGTACTCACACCACAGGCATTTAGAAATTGCAGTTGGCTCTTCTTGCGTGGTGCACCGTGTAGAAAGGGATAAACAGCAAATTTATCGCATTTAGAACCGCGAATTGCGGTATGTAAATCATAATGACTACGCTGACGTTGGCCACCATTTGCGCTAGGTAATTTACTACCCGCTTCAAAGAACGCTCTAACCGTATTTTCCAATAACAGAGCACGATGACGCTCTTTATTAATTAAGCCAGGCCCTTGCCCTTGATCTTGTGAATGTCCGCCAGAAAACAAGCGGTTCATATTTTCTTCAACAAAACGCTGTGCAATATTCATTGATGCCGGATTACCGAAAATAAATAACACTCGCTCAGCCAGTGGCAATTCACCACGAATTAGCTGTCCAATAATATCACTACAAATTTCAATGGGTGCTGTTTCATTACCATGGACAGCACTCGATAACACGATATCATGATTACTTGCACGATTTAGCGGTTCAAAAGTAATTAATCCAGTTTCTAATACCGATACTTTGCTTTTGGTTCCAGAGGCTTGATGACTAACATCGAAACTAAAAGCACCGCCAGGCAATGACCATTCATTAGCTCGCGTAATTGATAGGAAGTCACCACTTTGTTGTAAAGTAGATGCGAAGGCACTTGCTGAATGGGCCGGGTTTATTACATTGGATAAGTCACTCACGCGGGTTTCACCTGTTATATTGTCGAGCATAAAGTCAAATTTACTATGAGGCCGAACATCAAACTAACACAGCACTCATTAATGATTGCGCGCTATTATACAAGATTTACTTGTTAAGGTCTTTGCGATAGCAAGTTTGCTAGAGAATCGAGAAAAACAATGTGCTCAAGCACTACTCTCCCAGTCGTATCATTGTTAATAAAAGCGACGGTTTGAAAGTTACACATAATAAAATAATGAGCAACTCCTCGCTAACTATACTCAAGCCTTGTTATGTTCTTCGTTATGCTCTTTGATAAGTACTCTACAAAATTAGCTTAAATAACGAGAAGCGTTTAGCCCATCAACATTAATATCGGGTTGATTATCAGAAACGATATCAGCGAGCAACTTTCCTGAGCCACAGGCCATAGTCCAGCCTAATGTGCCGTGGCCGGTGTTGGTGTATAAATTGCTAATGTTTGTTTTGCCAATAATCGGTGTGCCATCGGGGGTCATTGGCCTAAGGCCAGTCCAAAATTCCGCTTTTTTTATATCACCAGCTTGCGGAAATAAATCCTGCGCGACCATGGCAATTGTTGCTTGCCTTCTTGATGACAGGGCTAAATTAAATCCTGACAACTCAGCTGTACCAGCGACTCGGATGCGATCATCAAAACGGGTAAGTGCCACCTTATAGCTCTCATCCATTACCGTTGAAACGGGTGAACACTCGGCATTTGTCATTGGAATAGTCAGCGAATAGCCTTTCACGGGATATACCGGTAAGTGAATTCCAAACGGCTTTAATAGCGCAGCTGAATAGCAACCTAATGCTACTACATAGGCATCGGCGCTGAATCTACCTATAGAGGTATCAACAGCCGTTATTTTTTCATTATCAGTAAGCAAGCGATTTATCTGCACATTAAAGTTAAACTCGACACCAGCTGCTTTGGCCATTTCAGTCAGTTGTTGACAAAACTGATAGCAATCCCCTGTTTCATCATCGGGTAAGTGTAAGCCCGCAACGATTTTATTTTTCACTATCGCTAAACCTGGCTCTTTTTCAACACATTCTTCAACATTTAATAATTTAAAGCGTGTTTTGCTAGCAGATAGCACTCGCAGGTCTTTTTCAATACTGTCAACTTGCGACTGCTGTCTAAAAACTTGCAAAGTACCTTTTTGTCGCCCTTCATAAGCTATAGAGTGTTTTTGCCGCAGTTCAAGTAAGCATTGACGACTATAGTTTGCCACTTTTAGCATTCTACTTTTATTAATCTGATAATTTTTTTCGGTACAATTTTTTAGCATCTGCATGGTCCAAAGGTATAACTCTGGCGACATACCTGGTTTAATAACAAGCGGCGAATGTTTTTGAGCTAACCACTTAATAGCTTTTAAAGGTATGCCTGGGGCTGCCCAAGGTGATGAGTAGCCATAAGAAATTTGCCCAGCATTGGCAAAACTCGTTTCTTCACCACTGTGTGCTTGCCTGTCAATAACTGTAACCTGATGACCTGCTTGCGCTAAATACCAAGCAGACGTCAAGCCAACAACGCCTGCTCCTAAGACCAAAACTTTCATACGTGTTCTTGCGCTATCCAATAAAAATATGTCTGCACAATGCAAAAAGAACGTGTATTTATCAAACGATATTTATTAACATCTGTGTTTAGTTATTTTAAAGGCTGAGCTCTACATGGCATTAAAAGGTAATATTTTATCTGGGTTGGTCACTTTTGAGGTGGCAGCTCGACTTGGTAGCTTTACTAAAACCGCCATGCGGTTACATATCACTACTGGTGCTATCAGCCAGCAAATAAATTTATTAGAAAATCAGCTCTCAATAAAACTGTTTGAAAGACATTCCAGAGGTATCAATTTAACTGACGATGGTAGAAAACTCTATCAAGCCGTCAAACGCAATTTTGCAGACATAGAAAATACCATTGATGATATAAAGCAAGGACAATCGCTTGATGGCGAAATTAAACTTAAGCTCACCCCGTCTTTTGCTTATAAATGGCTAATCCCTCGCCTTCAGAAATTTTATAATCTATACCCTAACATTAGCATACAAACCTATGCTGAAGGCGCGTTAGTTGACTATCAAGACAGAAGCTTTGATCTAGCAATAGATTACGGACAAAGCCCTTTTGTTAATCAAGGTGCCGAATTACTGCTAAATGAGCAATTTATTCCAGTAATGAGTCCAAGCTATTTTGAGCGCTTCAATTGGCAAGACAATTCTGTAACACAGCAAAAAAAACTATGGCAGTCAGTAACTTTGTTACATGATGCGATGCCATGGCGACATGCAAAAAGACATGCTGAATGGCATTACTGGTTTGATCAAATGAAAATAAAAGCTGATAGTAACCAAGGGCACTTTTTTAATCGTACCGACATGGCAATGGCTGCTGCAGAAGCCGGATTAGGTGTTGCTTTAGCGCGATATGCTTTAGTAGCAGAAGACTTTAAACAAGCACGGCTGATGTCGCCATTTCAAGCCATAGAGGCAAATACCGGTTATTACATTATTCAGCATCGAACATCTGCCGTGATCCAATGCTTTAAATCTTGGTTATTAGCTGAAAGCGCTAGCGTTGAATAGCCGCCCTTGGTTTAACCTTTAACCTGAACTAAGGCTAATATATATGCCAAAATATTGTTTAGAGCGTATAAGCAACAACTTCATTGCTCTAAAAAACAAGGGCATATTTTATTATCAATGTTATTCGTTTTGTGAATTAACACTGGCCCCGTAAAAAATAACGTTGAGACATTTTACTTAACCTGAACTCTGGATAATGAGTGCTTGATATCCAAGTGAATCAAAAGCTTAGGTGGCAAAGTAAATACTATAGCAAGGTGAACATTACTAATAGACACCATCTATGCTTCATTTTATGCCATTTCCAAGGCAAAACGTTTATCAATAGCGCGCTATTTATCGACGTTTTAACGCAGATAATGGCTTAAAAGGGAGGATTGAGCAAATGCTGCTTATCCAGAGTTCAGGTTACTTATACTGAGTTCAGGCGCTTTAACTTTAAATGCACAATAACCTTGCTATACCTGAGGCATCTTAATTAACTTAAATAGCTTGAATAGCTTGACGTAACCTGAACTGAGGTTAGTTTACAAAAACAAGTAATAAAATAAAAATACTGACAACAAGAGTTGTATAGCAAAAGGTACGTTTGAAGTATTTACCTTTAGGCTGTGGACTAAACAAGGCAGCAATTGCCGCTAAAATCACCCCAGCAACTACGGCGACAATCACACTATAAGTAAAGATAAAAATGTATTCCACTGCGACACCCACTGTAAAATTAACAAGCTAAACTAAAGCTTAAAGGCTTAAAGTTTAGTTGTATACGCTATTAGCTTAATCTTGCTCGACAGAATAACCGATCACTTGATTAGCAATCGAATATGAAAAGCCTTTGGCGATCAAATGCCGTAATGCTTTTTGCTTTAATTTCAACTCTTCAATCGGCTCTTCGCCAAATTTTCTTACTTTTAAAGTTAGTGCTTTTTCAAAATAGTCTTCATCGGTTGTTGCTAAAGCACTAATACATTCATTAATTGTTGGTGAGGTAAATCCCTTTGTATAGAGCTTTTCTTTAATTTTATTAACCCCAATATTTTTTTCTGCAAAACTAGCTGTTAAACGCTGTGCATAACGAAGATCATTCACTATATCACGCTCAATAAGATAGGCTAACGCAGGCTCATTAAATTGGGTATCGTCTTTGAATAATAAATTAGCCTTTTGTAGCAAGGTTTTTGCCGAATAATCGCCATATCGCTCAATCATCCATAACATATAAGATTTAACGCGATCATAAGAAATAACTTGTGGCTTGGCATCTTGCTTTTTTTTGTACATATTAATATTAAACCTTATTTCTCAATATCCACTTATTTGCAGATGAACTCAACCTAACAGTAAAGCGCTGCATTATAAAGCGATGAAGTTCAACATCAGAATTTCAGCTTGAAGTATCATGGCTATAACATAGCATAAAGTGATTAAAACCAGCGATGAAAATACAGCTACTCTAGCAATAACAACATGTGTTAATAACTGTTGCTAGGTCTTCTTCGCACGGGGCGAGCTAACAATAACTTGACTCTCTTCAAGCACACATTCATTAAATGCACGCTTGTTTAGCTCAGTGAGGTGAGTGAACAAAAAATCATTAACGTTTTAGCTTAATGAGTCACGCTATTATTTATTTTTTTAAGCCCGCTTTCAAAAGCTTTGATAATATTATCGGTATCTCTGGACTTGCTAAAGGCAATATAAATATCACTAATGTGATTTATAGCCCCCTGCTTAATCGTCGAGCTTGGTAAGCTTGATTTTTGAAGAGAATATGCCGCGACTTCATCAAACATTATCGCCATATCTATTCGTTTCGATTGCAGCATTTCAATTATTTGACTTTGTTTTGTCAATCTAACTTCATTAAAGCGTTGTCGGTGTTTCTCATAATCATCACCATATTCGTAACCAATTATCAGTCCGATGCTCATATCATCAGGAATTTCGGCTAACGTTTGATAGTTTAATAAAGAATTTTTAGGATAATAGAAAGAAGCGCTAGCTTTTAAGAAAGGTTTGTCATGAAAATTAAATTGCTTAATCGTGCTAATTTGCTTAGTAACATTAAAAGCACCATCTAATGTGCCATCTTTAGTCATTTTCAATGCTCTAGCATAAGGCAGCACAACAAACTCAACCTCAAGATCAACAGCCTTAAAAGCTTTGGTAATGATATCTTTAGATATGCCGTTTCCGTCCGAGTCCGAGTATGGTGGCCAACTGTTTTCTACGCCCAACAAAATGGTCTCTTTAGCAAATAGCTGTACGGTAAAGAGTAAGAATAAAGCGATAATAACAGTAATTTTCATAATTGTGTGCAGTTAAGTATTAAGTAATATAAAGCAAAACAATAAAAACAAGCAGAGTGACTAAATGTTAGTCTTATATTTTAGTTAACAATAAATTAACATTTAACTTTGTTAGCATCAACTTTCGTTAGCATCAATAAAATCCATTAAATTAATGACGCTAGCATAAGCAGTAAACAGCTACTTTTAAGTTAACACCACAAACATATTTTAAATTTTCTATGATAAAAAGGGTGCATATGGCACCCTTTTAAAGTTCTGAACTTAATCGTGACTAAAACATTATAAGCCAGCTGCCTCAAATGCAGCACTGACCAATTTTTGTGCATCGCTAATAATCAACTGTAAGTGCTTGTCATCAATAAAACTTTCAGCATAAATTTTGTAAATATCTTCCGTACCAGAGGGGCGAGCAGCAAACCAGCCATTTTCAGTGCAGACCTTAATCCCACCAATTGCAGCATTATTTCCTGGCGCGTGTGATAAAATTTGCGTAATTTCCTCACCCGCTAGCATATCTGTCGTGATAGCGTCTGGGGTTAATGATGTTAAGACCTGTTTTTGTTGTAAATTTGCGACAGCTTCAACACGACCATAACAAGGCTCACCTAGCTTTTGAGCTAGTTCTTGGTATAACTGATAAGGGTCTTTTCCAGTCACAGCAAGCATTTCTGCCGCGAGTAAGGTCATTATAAAACCGTCTTTATCTGTCGTCCAACAGCTGCCGTCTCTAGCAATAAACGATGCGCCAGCACTTTCTTCACCGCCAAAGACATAACTTGAATCATGTAAGCCATCAACAAACCATTTAAAGCCAACCGGCACCTCTGAAAGTGGCCGTTCAATAAGTTTAGCAACACGATCAATCAACGAGCTTGAAACTAAGGTTTTACCAATTTTACAACTCACTGGCCAATCTCTGTGAGTCATTAAATAGTGAATAGATACCGCTAAGTAATGATTTGGGTTCATCAAACCACCACTTTTAGTGACAATACCATGGCGATCAAAATCAGGGTCGTTACCAACAGCAACATCAAACTTATCTTTTAAGGCAATTAAACCCGCCATAGCATATGGTGATGAGCAATCCATACGAATTTTGCCGTCTTTATCCAATGGCATAAAAGCAAAACTAGCATCAACAACGGGGTTAACCACATCAAGTTTCAAACCATATTTTTTTGCAATAACCGGCCAATAGTGAATTCCTGAACCACCGAGTGGATCAACACCAATATGAACGCCAGCTTTTGCGATAGCTTGCATATCAATGACTTGACTTAATTCATCAACATAAAATTCAATAAAATTTTCTCGAGATAATAGCGGAGATTGCAAGGCTTGCGTAAAGTCAATCCGCTTAACATCAACAAGCTTGTTAGCGATAATTTCATTAGCGCGTTGCTCTATAACTTGAGTTATTTCACCTTCCGCGGGACCTCCATGAGGAGGATTATACTTAATACCACCATCCGTTGGAGGGTTATGTGATGGCGTGATAATCAAGCCATCAGCTTGCGTTTTTTGCGTTTTATTATGCACTATGATTAAACGTGAAATCACTGGCGTTGGCGTAAAACCATCATCCGCTTGAATAACAACAGGTACATTATTAGCAACTAAGACTTCAATAGCAGTAGCAAATGCCGGCTCAGACAAAGCATGTGTATCTTTACCTAAATACAAAGGGCCTTGAAACCCTTGTTTTTGACGGTACTCAGCTACAGCTTGGCAAATTGCTTCGATATGGTGCTGATTAAAGCTTAATTTACTGGCATTTCCACGATGACCAGAAGTACCAAAACTGACTTTTTGTTCCGCAACCCTGATATCAGGTGCTTGTAAAAAATAGTCACTGACTAAACGACCAATATTAATTCTGTCTTCGGGCCTAGCGGGTTTACCAGCATGATGATGAATTGTCATTTATGTTCCTTGTCTTTATATGCCATGTCGATTTATAAATAAATTTTAGCGAACTGTCTTAGCGAACTTTCGAGTTGCTAAAGTAAATCGCGAATATCTTCTACATCTTGTTCGTTATAGCCTAGCGCACGGCCTACTTCTGTCAGCATCATTTTTTTACGCGTAGTATTTGAATTCGTAATAACCCAAAATGGGCTATCAGGAATTTGACGTGGCTTAGTGCTGCTGCCGCTTGCCGCTAATTCCGCTTCACTGGCAGCAAAATATAAACGGTCACGACCTCTAATATTGCAAACGGTAGAAAAGTGCTGGTTATGCACACGATATAACGCAGCTAAAATCAATAAAAATCGCCCTACAGCTCCCCTTTGCATGGCTAACTCTTCTTTATTGATATAGTTGAATACCGTGCCATTACTGTCGGTGGCAACAGGAGTAGCTTCAGTTGGCTTTTCAACGACCACATCCGTAACCGGCTCAATTGTTTCTGATTCTACAGCAACGTCAGTATTGCTTTGTGCTGGTAACTTAATAAGACGACGTAATATCGACGATGCACTTTCGCCAATATACTGAGTATTTGAAGCTATATGCTGGTAAAGCTCTTCATCTATTTCGATGTTTTTCATTGATGACCCTAGGAAAATTATTATAGATCGCGACAAGATTATACTTACGTTAATAGCAAGTCTCTATAGTGGATTAACAAATGATAGAAATATTTTTTAAAACCCGTAATTAACGCCATTTTAATTCATGCAGTAACAACTTAGCGCGATGTAAAAAGGGCTAGGTTATCGGTTTTACAGAGTTCGGCCTTAGTGTTTAATGCTATATGTACCAATCATTGTCCTGTAACCCCTGTTTTCACCTGATTCTGCGTCATGAAAATAACCTTGATCGAGTCCAAGCTAAAATAAATACAGCACGGGGTTGCCCTGGCTTGACTATCTATACAGATTGGCTTGCATCAAAAACTAAAAACAAGCACAATTTCGCCGCATAAACAGCACAACACTTGCTAAGAATTACATGATATAGCGCTAGACAGAGATAATAGAGAGAAATATGAACCAGCTTTTAAATTACCAACAACTCGGCAGCGGTAAAGATATTATTTTAATACATGGTTTATTTGGCCGTTTAGAAAACCTTAATATGGTTGCCAAAGCGCTATCAGAAAGCTATCGCGTCACCAGTGTTGATGTTCGTAATCATGGCGACTCATTTCACAGTGAGTTGATGGACTATCCATCTATGGCAAAAGATATTGTTGTAATAATGCAACATTTGGCTATCGAAAGCGCCATAGTACTTGGGCATTCTATGGGGGGAAAAATAGCAATGGAGTTAGCGCTTACCTACCCAGAGCGATTAGATAAACTTATTGTGGCAGATATCGCCCCGGTAGAGTACCCGCCACATCACAACCAAATCATTGACGGACTAAAAGCCATAGATTTAAGCTCAGTAAAAGGACGTAAAGACGCAGATAAACAATTAGCGAATTATGTCGACAACCTCAGTGTTAGACAGTTTTTACTTGGTAACTTAACCAGTAAAAATGGTCAATTCGTCTTTAAATGCGATATTGAAAATATCGACAAGAACTACCCGAATATTATGCGAACTTATCAAGGTAGCAACACTTACAGTGGCCCGACCTTATTTATTAAGGGAGCAAACTCAGATTATATTTTACCTGAACATAGAGCAGAAATAGTTAGGCTATTTCCACAAAGCCGTGCCCGCGTAATTCAAGGCGCTGGTCATTGGTTGCATGCTGAAAAAACCATAGCTTTTAATCGTAGTGTGACAAGCTTTTTAGCAACTTGATCACAGTTAAATGCCGTTTGAGTTCGGTTATAAACTTATCAATTTATAGACGCTAATTGATCTAGCTCTAATTTCAAGCAGTTAAAATTTGTATAATCGAGATGATAAAATATTCTTCAGCGCTTTATTTTATTGGCTACACAGCTTAAGTGGCATTGATAAAACATACGCTAGCAAACAAAAATTAATGTGTTTAAAAGCAACGATATGCTATAGTGCGCCCTGAAAATTTTAGGGTTGATTATGTTAGCAGAACACTTTGAACTAGTTGAAGCCGTCGGGCTGAATTTATTTTTTGCTTTTATCTTTATTTTCATTGGGTTATCAATCCATGATGTAATGAAAAAAAACGATGTTCCTAAAATGGGGAAGATTGTTGTTTATTTTGTATTATTTTTAGGATGTGCCGGTTTTATTGCTAAAGGTATCATTCAGTTTGTTTGGGAAAGCCAAGGCGTTGGATAAGTAAGTAATATAATGGCAAAAGAAGTAGCAGATTTAACAACCATTGACTTATTTAGCGATGAAAAGCGTCCAGGACGACCAAAAACGAATCCTCATTCGCGCAGTGTTCAAGTTAAAATAAACAAGCGTAATCAGGTAAAGCGTGATAAGAACAATGGTTTAAAGCGTGTTGAGTTTAAATTACACCTAAGTGTATTTGAACGCTTAGACGCTTTATCAAAAGATAAGGGTCTCAGTCGAAGTGAATTAATTGAAGCTTTATTAATTCAGTCGCTTGATGCCAATGAACATTAAAGTTTAGTTAGATATAAAAGGTTAGATTCATGGCAATTGTAGGTTTATTTTTCGGAAGTGATACAGGAAACACCGAAGCTGTAGGTAAAATGATCCAAAAAAAATTGGGTAAAAAGCTTGTTGATGTAAAAGATATCGCCAAGAGTACTAAAGAAGAAATCGCAGCATTCGATTTATTAATTTTAGGTATTCCTACTTGGTACTATGGTGAAAACCAATGTGACTGGGATGATTTCTTACCTGAGTTAGAAGAAATTGACTTCACTGATAAGTTAGTCGCTATTTTTGGCTTAGGCGATCAAGAAGATTACGCAGAGTACTTCTGTGATGCAATGGAGCCATTACGTGATATCGTTGAATCAAAAGGTGCAATTATTGTTGGTAACTGGCCAACACAAGGCTATGAATTTGAAGCCTCTAAAGGCTTAGTTGACGAAAATACTTTTATCGGTTTATGCATCGATGAAGACCGTCAACCAGAATTAACTGAAGCACGAGTTGATGCTTGGGTTAAACAAATTTATGACGAACTATGCTTAGCGGAGTTAGAAGACTAACTTATTATTCAATAGTTTATGACCCTCCTAGTATGGGTCATTATCGTAATAATATAAAGCCAGCTAACCGCTGGCTTTTTTGTTTACAATTTTTGCCCCATCTTAAGCAAGCTTGACACTTCCCAGTAATAACTCAGACGGTACTAACTCAGACAGTGCTATGAAATCAACGGCTAAGCGATATATCCACAGAAGTTATGCCATACAGAGCAAAAAATGACGTCAATTAGTATTAATTTTTAACACCAAGCTTCTGCAAAATAGTCATCATTGGACACCACTTAGTCAACGATGATTGCAGCAAGTTGACGCCAATAAAAGCAGTAAACCACAACCAGTTGATTGAAAAGCTAATCGCAAGGTATAACGATAGCAAGATCATAACACCGGCGATTAATCGTAACGATTCATTTATAGTCATATTTATTCTCCATATAAAAGTAGAACCAATAATATTAGAAAAAACTAAATTAACAATTACTACATTAAAATACATTATATTAGCTTTTGCTTATTTAATATTTACTAATATACAATATTACGCTAATATGTCAAATATAACGTTGTTGGTAGAGATATACGCTGAGGTAAAATGAATATAAAACCTGCTGAACTGTCAAAAAATGCCAAAGAGGTAGCCGCTATACTGAAACTACTTTCAAACCATTACCGACTCATGATCCTCTGCTGCCTTGCCGATAGTGAATTTACCGTCGGTGATTTAAATAAACAAATTGATTTATCACAATCGGCCTTGTCGCAACATCTAACTAAACTCAGAGAAAATGGCTTGGTGGCAACAAGAAGGGAATCGCAAACTATTTATTACAGAATTCATAATGCTGAAATTAAGGATTTACTGTTTTATCTACAACAACAGTTTTGTGATAGTGCGCAAAGGAAAATAAGAAAATGACCAATCAACAAAATTTTACTCAGCGCTTAATTAGCTCAGTTTTAAATAGTAAGCTACCTTTGTTTTTACTCATATTTTCAATCGTTTCAGGCTTTATTGCGTTAGAATACACGCCAAGGGAAGAAGAGCCTCAAATTGTTGTTCCGATGATTGACATTATTGTTACAAGCCCCGGTATAAACGCCAATCAAGCCGCTCGTTTAGTGACCACACCGCTGGAAAAATTACTGTCACAAATTAGTGGCGTCGAACACGTTTATTCAATGACCAACAATGGCCAATCAGTGGTTACCTTGAGGTTTCATGTTGGAGAAAATAGAGAAAGTGCGTTACTCAATACTTATAACAAATTACACGCTAATACCAATAAAATTCCTGCACTGGTCAGTAGTTGGCGTGTTAGCCCCGTTGAGGTTGATGATGTTCCTATTGTTATGCTTGGCTTGTGGAGTGACTCTCCCGAACAAGTCGATGACTTTGCTTTAAGAAGGCTTGCTGAAGAAGTCACTACCTTTTTACAAGCTATCGATGATACCAGTGAAGTCAATATTGTTGGCGGCCGCACACGGGAGATCCAAGTTAACCTCGATCCAGAGCAAATGACAGCGAGGCAGGTTACAACAGCCGATGTTATTAAGGCGATTCAATCATCCAACCAACTACAACATTTAGGTAATATTACTTTATCAAATAGCTCGGTTATTTTGGAAAGTGGCGATGTGTTTAGAGATAAAGACAGTTTGGCTGCTACGCCTATTTTAGTGGTCAATGGTGCGACGGTAATTTTGAAAGATATTGCTGCAATAGTTGATGGTCCGGCAGAACAACAGGCATACCACTGGTTAGATTTTACTAACGCCCACCCTAATAAAAATAGTCATGATCACCCTTTTGTCACGATAAGTGTTGCGAAGCAAAAGGGTAGTAATGCCGTTAATGTTGCCGAAGCGGTACATGAAAAAATAGCACAGCTACAACAAAGTATTTTTCCACAAGGTGTACAGGTAGAGGTGCTTAGAGATTATGGCGAAACCGCCAATGAAAAAGTGAATAACTTAACCACCAGTTTGGCCTTCGCCGTTTTTACCGTGGTTGTTTTTATCGGTGTTTTTCTTGGCTGGCGCCCTGCTTTAGTGGTTGGACTCGCGGTACCTATTTGTTATGGCATCACATTATCATTAGATTTAGCCTTTGGTTATACCATCAATCGGGTAACACTTTTTGCGCTTATTTTATCGCTCGGGTTATTGGTTGACGACCCAATTACTGGCGTAGACAACATTGAACGTTACATAGCAAAAGGCAAAGGTAAGTTAAAAGATAAAATAGTCGATGCTATCAATGAAATCCGCGTGCCATTGATCATGTCAACATTTACCATCGTACTAGCGTTTATTCCACTCGCCTTCATCACTGGCATGATGGGCCCATACATGGCACCAATGGCATTTAATGTCCCTATGAGCGTCATTAGTAGTACGCTAGTAGCATTTCTAGTAACGCCATGGTTAGCTGCTAAGTTAATTAAACCTAAAGCGGCGGCTGATACAAATCAACAAAACCATGGTTTTGGCCAATTTTACCGTCGAATGCTTACCCCTTTATTAGCGAGTAGAAAAAAAGGTAAGGCCGTTCTTTGGCTTTTATTAGCCTTATTCATTATCGCAGCCATGTTGCCAGTATTGCGCTTAGTTCCATTAAAGCTGTTACCTTTTGACAATAAAAATGAAGTGCAAATTATTGTCGATATGCCAGAAAGTGCCACATTAGAACAAACCGCAGCAATGACCAAAAAAGTTTCAAACATCATTCAACAACTGCCCGAAGTCAAAACAATCGCTAATTATGTCGGTGAATCTTCTCCAATCGATTTTAATGGTATGGTAAGGCAATATTATTTTCGACAAATGCCAAATACTGCTGATATCAGAGTTATTCTCGTTGATAAAACCGCCCGTGAACACCAATCACATGGCGTAGTTCTGAGAATGCGAGCATTGTTGGCGCCGCTCAACACTGATGGTATTAAACTTAAGGTAGTTGAAGTGCCACCTGGGCCACCAGTAATGAGCACACTTGTAGCTGAGCTCTATGGCGATGAATATACCCAATATCAACAATTACGCGATGCCGCCACAATCGTGGCTAATAGGTTAGCATTAGAGCCTCATGTTGTTGAAGTAGACACTATGGTTGGTGACGACAAGCAAAAACTTCGCTTTATCACTGATAAAAATAAAGCGGCACTTTCAGGTGTTGCTACCAAAGATATCAATCAAGCGTTAGACATTGCTAATCAGGGCGAGATTGTCAGCTTCATGCACGATGAAGATAATGCCACTCCACTGGCAATAAAGTTACAGCTACCAATAGCACAACGCTCCACGGTAAGCGACTTACAACGCATTACGGTTAAAGGACAATCAGGCATCGTTCAACAAACCACAGCACAAGGCATTGATTTAGCCCCACAGTCTCTAGTTGCACTTGGAGAGCTTGGCTATTTTGAAACGTCATTAAATGATAAACCTATCTATCATAAAGATCTAAAGCCTGTCGTGTATATCACTGCTGATATTTCAGGAAGAACCCCAGGAGAAATTATTGCTGATGTTAGTGCCGATTTAAATAGTGCCAATGCAGCACAGGATTGGCAAGCCAGAACCTTCTTAACTAACGGCGGCGGCAATACTTGGTCACTGCCGAATAATGTCGAGCTAGTATGGAGTGGTGAAGGCGAATGGCGCATCACTATAAGAGTATTTCGAGACATGGGGTTAGCATTTGCTTTTGCCTTACTGGCGATTTATATCGTCTTGCGTATACAAACCAAATCTGCTGCCTTATCAGGCATTATTATGTCGGCAATTCCTTTAACGGTGATTGGTATTATGCCAGGCTTTTTATTGTTAAATCAGTTTGGTGAGCGTGAAATTGCCGGAGCCCCTGAGCCGGTCTTATTCACCGCTACGGCTATGATAGGTATGATTGCTCTTGCCGGCATTGTGGTACGTAACTCTCTAATATTGATTGAGTTTATTACTCAAGCTCGCAATGCTGGAGAAACGATTAATGAAGCATTAATTCAAGCCGGAGCAGTAAGAATGCGCCCTGTACTATTAACCGCAGGCACCACATTGTTAGGTAATTTAATTATCACCCTAGACCCAGTATTTAGTGGTTTAGCTATTGCGATTATTTTTGGCATTATTTCTTCAACCTTATTTACCTTGCTTGTCGTCCCAATCGTTTACGCACTCATTTTTGACAAGCCACAAAGCACGGCTAACACCGAGGAACTATCATGAACACCACGCTAATTAAGAAAGCTTTCATTCCTGTTATTGCCATCATCATTTTATTAACTATGGTTGCTTGGCTTGCGGGTTCATTTGATGAAAAAATTGCACCAAAACTCCAAGGTAACCAGCACCTAAAAAGTTCAGTGCCAATTAGCGAGCAATTTATTGTCTCATACAAAGAACTAATAGCTTATGAACCGGTTTCAGCCGGTATTGAAGCGAAGCAAGCGACTATAATCTCCTCTCGACTTTTAGCTAGAATTGAGCAAATAAAGGTCCGTGCAGGAGACACTGTTGCACAAGGCGATGTATTGATTGAGCTTGAAAAATCTGACTTATTAGCATTAGTGTCGCAAGCACAAGAACGTATCAAAGGCGTCTCTGCTCGTTACCATGAAGCAGAAAAAAGCTTAACACGAGCCAAGAAGCTCTATAGTAATAAATTGCTCTCCGCCGCTGAACTTGATAGCCAAAAAGCAAGTTTTCAAAGCATTGAAGCCGAGTTAACTGCGGCTAAACAGGCACGACAACAAGCACAGTCTACCTTGGCCTACGCTACAATTACCGCGCCAATTGATGGTAAAGTTGTTAATCGCTTTGCTGAACCTGGTGATACGGCACAGCTAGGTAAAAAATTACTCGCAATTTATAACCCTCTAACACTTAGGGTTGAAGCAAACGTTAGGGAGCAGCTCGCCATCACGTTACAACAAGGGCAAATTCTTCAAGTAGAAGTGCCATCAATTAACCAAACATTAAGTGCACAAATTGAAGAAATAGTACCTGCAGCAAATACCGCTTCGCGTAGTTTTTTAATCAAAGCAAGTATTAGCAACAACCTAAAACTACTACCAGGTATGTACGCCAAAATGCTGATCCCGACAAAGTCACAGCAAGTGTTACAAGTGCCGAGCAATAAAATCGTCAGCATAGGACAATTAAACGTTGTCTGGATAGAAGAAAATGGTGAGTTACAACGCCGCTTCGTACGTTTAGGAAAACACAGTAGTGAAACTATGACCATCGTTCTATCAGGGTTAAATGTTGGTGACACCGTAATTAATCCCCCCAATACTGAGGGTAAATAACCTGAGTCCGAGATAAGTAAAATAGACGTAATCACTTTAAAATAGTAATTAGCTGTGTGTTATTTAAATAAAAAGAGCTTTGTTAATCACAAAGCTCTTTCATATTGTTAAATAGGTTAACTCGTTGCTATGACTAAACTAGCTACCGAATCACGGCAATTTAGCCGTTAAAGTTTAAATTTAGATAATTGGCTGCTTAGTTCATACGCAAGTTCAAGCAACTCTTCACTAATTTGCTTACCTTTTATCGCATCTTCACTTGATTGTTCTGCGGCGTTACTGATATCAACAACATTCTTATTGATTTCATCAGCAGCAATATTTTGTTGTTTAGCTGCATCTGAAATCTGGCAGTTGAGGTCATCAAGTTCACGAATTTGCTTAGCAATACCTTCAAGTAAACTTGCAACATCAGTCACATCTTGTGCTTTTTCACTGGCTTGCTCACTCACCACATTCATCGAAGTTACCGCTTGTTTTGCATCAACTTGCAAACTGCCGATAGTCGCTTGAATTTGATCTATAGATTCACGTGTTCTCGTTGCCAAGCTTCTAACTTCACTTGCCACTACCGCAAAACCTCGTCCATGCTCGCCTGCACGGGCAGCCTCAATAGCGGCATTAAGCGCTAGTAAGTTAGTCTGCTCGGCAATACCCGTAATAACGTCAAGCACACTGCCAACTTCATTAGTTTTATTACTTAATTCTGTGATCATCGAGGTATTTTCAATAACTTGATCACGTAGTTGATTAATGCCAGTTTTAGCACTATCAACCAACAGCAAACCTTGCGATGCACTTTCACTAGCATTAACCGACTTTTCAGCGGCCATCTCAGTATTGCTCTGAACTTCATCTGCAGAAGCATCAAGCTCATTAATGGCTGCGGCAACAGAGTCTGTACCGTTTTTTTGTTGCAGTACTGCTTCTCGAGTTAAAGTAGAAATTTCATCGACATTTTTTGCTGAGCCAATAAGCTGCTCAGTAGCACTTGAAAATGAGAGAAAACTCACTTTAAATTTATCCATCATGCTATTAAGTGCCGCACTCACAGCACCTAATTCATCATCATAATGCACTTTAATAGTTTTCTTTAAATCAAGGTTTTTCTCAACATCATTAATCGTATGCTTTAAACGACGTAAACGCGAAATAACCAATTTACTGAACATAAAGCTTAGTAAAGCGAAACAGATCACTGTGATAATAAGCTGTAAAATACCTGCGTGAATAATAGATTGGTTTATTTCTTTATTAACCGTGGTTAAATCGTAAGTAATTTTAACTGCACCGAGAATTTCATTTTCAGGTACCTGATGACAGGTTAAGCAATTAGTACCGCGATAATCACTACTCGCACGGATCGGCATGATAAAGCTCATCATATCTTTGCCATCTTGCACTATATGTTTAAATTCTTTATTACCGAGTAAACCACTGCGCTCAAACTTATTGTTTGCCGCTTGATCATCAAAACCTTTACCAAAGGTTTTAATTAATGCAGGCGCTCTGATGATTCGAGCTTCAACGATTTCTTCTTGGCTTAACGCTTTTTTTTGGGCAATTTCTCTATTAGCAGCAGTGCCGGTTAACATCATGGTGTTAACCGAATCAAAATAGTTTAATGCAAGATTTTCTAAATTACTCTTTACAAACTTCTCACTGAGTTCTTTTTCATCGAACCAGAAAAAAATCACCGTGGTACTTAGAAATATAATGGCGAATAAAATCAAAATAATATTTATTTTTTTTGCTAAAGAAAGCTGAATTATCATATTGTAATCATCCCGATTAAAATAAAAACTGAATTCGAATAATCTCAGAGTATAAATAAAAATCATCAACAATAACAATCAACTTGTGGTTAACTCCCCTGCCATTATAAAAAATATGCCTATTGTTTGTTCTACTTCAACTATTAGGCTAATACTTTACGACGTATGTACAATTTTCTATTGAGTTTAGCGACAATTTCACCTTGGTCATCTTTAACATAAACAGGAATTTCAGGCAGGTATTTTTCGCCTTGTGCGGTATGCTGTAAAATATCTTCAATTAAGGCATCGGTGATCAAAAAATCAGCGGTAACCACCCCTTTACCCGGTTTGATATAATCAATATCTGCAGATTTATCCCACACAATATAATCATTGCCTAATCGCGCCATTACCATCAGCATACAAAAGGGATCTGTCATCGCATATAATGAACCACCAAAATGAACACCAACCGCATTTTTATTAAATAGACTTAACTTTAAGCGCACTTTTGCTTTGCGAAAGTCGTCAGAAATATCAACAACACGAATCCCGGTAAATAGAAACGGAGGCCAAATATTCAATAACAATTTCATTTGCCAAGCTTTTTTAAACATATAATTTCCTTCGAAAGCAATATAAAAATACGAGTACCCATATAAAGCGTATGGTTTATAGGGTAAAACTCATCAGACCAGAAAAAATATTATGACGTTTTAAGCCAGTAAAACCAACAAAATAGATAATCATTTACAACTAGCTCTTTCAACCAAGCGCATAACCTCCTATAATTTTCCCTAAATTGAAAGCCCGATGTAGAGATTTAAATAAATGCCTGAACAAAATGAAGAATTAAAAAGAGCCGGATTAAAGATAACTTTGCCGCGCATTAAAATATTGGCTATTTTACAAAATCCAAACAACCAACACATCAGTGCTGAAGATGTATATAAAATTTTACTTGAGCAGCATGAAGAAATTGGTTTAGCCACTGTATACCGTGTATTAAACCAATTTGACGACGCAGGCATTGTAACTCGCCATCATTTTGAAGGCGGTAAATCCGTATTTGAATTAAGCCATAAAAAGCATCATGACCATTTAGTTTGTCTCAATTGCGGCAAAGTGGTTGAGTTTGAAGATGACGTAATTGAACAGCGCCAAGAAGATATTGCTAAATCACATAAAGTTAAACTAACTAATCACAGTCTATACTTGTACGGTGAATGTGAAGACGAAGTAGCTTGTGAAAAATACCGTAAATCTCAATTTTAATTTATCACTCAAAAATTAAAACTTCAGACCCTAATTATTCAATTAATTAGGGTCTTTTATTTTCAGCAGCTCATTTAAGCTCTCAGCTGTCTTCGAAATACAAAGCAACGATTTATCACTGCCTAGCACCAGTAATAGAAAAAACCTATCATTATTATATAATCAATCAATTTACCAAATATGATTTATTCAACTATGCTAATGCTGTCATTATCCATAATTAGTGAAAGGAATGTATCATGAAGAAAAAACTTACTACCAGTGCGGGTTGTCCTGTTGCTGACAATCAAAATATAATCACCGCAGGTAAGCGGGGACCGCAATTGCTGCAAGATGTATGGTTTTTAGAAAAACTAGCACACTTCGATCGCGAGGTTATTCCTGAACGACGCATGCATGCAAAGGGCTCAAGTGCTTATGGTACCTTTACCGTCACTCATGATATTAGCCAGTATACCAAGGCAAAACTATTCTCTGAAGTAGGTAAGCAGACCGAGTTTTTTGCTCGCTTTAGTACCGTTGCTGGTGAACGCGGGGCCGCTGACGCTGAACGCGACATCAGAGGTTTTGCGTTAAAATTTTACACTGAAGAAGGTAACTGGGATCTGGTCGGTAATAATACGCCCGTTTTCTTTTTACGTGACCCACTAAAATTTCCAGACTTAAATCATGCTGTAAAACGTGATCCTCGAACCAATTTACGCAGCGCTCAGAACAACTGGGACTTTTGGACCTCATTACCGGAGGCATTGCATCAGGTAACTATCGTAATGAGTGAGCGCGGCATTCCTGCTAGTTATCGCCATATGCATGGTTTTGGTAGTCACACTTTTAGCTTAATTAATGCCGATAATGAACGTTACTGGGTAAAGTTTCACTTTAGATCTAATCAAGGTATTAAAAACTTAACTGACGATGAAGCAAATAAAGTCATAGGGGAAGACCGAGAAAGTCATCAAGTTGATCTATTTAACACTATAGCGGCTGGCGAAAAACCATCTTGGCAGCTACAAATTCAAGTAATGACTGATGCGCAAGCCGAAAGTTCGCCGTACAATCCTTTCGATTTAACAAAAGTATGGCCACATGGCGATTATCCATTAATTGATGTTGGTGTTCTAGAGTTAAATAAAAACCCAGAAAACTACTTTGCAGAAGTTGAACAAGCGGCATTTAATCCGGCTAACATTGTACCCGGTATTAGCTTCTCACCCGACAAAATGTTGCAAGGTCGACTATTTTCATACGGTGATGCACAGCGCTATCGCTTAGGTGTCAATCATAACTCAATCCCAGTAAATGCACCGCGCTGCCCTGTACACAGTTATCACCGTGATGGCGCAATGCGCGTTGATGGTAATCATGGTGGCACCATTGGTTATGAGCCAAATAGTCAAGGGGAATGGCAAGAGCAACCCGATTTTTCTGAGCCAGCTTTAAGCTTATCTGGTGCAGCAGCTCGATGGGATCACCGCGAAGATAAAGATTACTACTCACAGCCTGGTGCACTATTTAATCTAATGACAGCAGAGCAGCAAAAAGTGCTATTTGCAAATACTGCCCGTTCAATAAGTGCTGCATCACTGGAAGTAAAAAAACGCCATATTGGTAACTGCTTAAAAGCAGCAAAAGCCTATGGTGAAGGTGTCGCAAACGCGCTCAACATACCATTAAGCGATCTGTAACTAAGCTTTAATTAATGATGATACTAAAGCAGGTAATTATCTAAATGCCTGCTTTATTGGTAAAGAGTATTATTGTGCTTTATCCAGCCAGGTTTATGTTTAGCTAAGGTATTATTTTTATGTGTCCAGTGTACTAATCCGCCAGAACGATTCCATTGATAGACCCCGTAAAACTCTACCTTGTCACCTATTTTTAAATTATCTATCCGTCGAGATTTATCAATATTATGGACAATCAGTACTGACTTGTTTTGGTTAAGCTTAACGGTAAATTTTTGGTGACGACTGCCTTTGCAATCATCAGCAAATATTTTTACCACCATACCTTTACCATGCAAATATTGCCGAGTCATTGTTTGGCCTACTGCTACACGATTAACTTATTCACTATAATAGGTTCATTATACAATTCAGACTATTGAATGTTGGCAGTGAGCACAGCACCAAAACAATCAACACCTCTAATAAGGGGCTAAAAATCACCTATCGTCACTAATCCGCTATAACTTTAGTTTCACAGTTAATCAGATAAAAATATACTTTTATCTGTCAAAATAATACGTTATTTAAAACTCTGGACCTAAAGTACCATTCAATAAACTCACACTTTACGCCATGCTGTTTAATTGCGTTATTTCACTTATTTTGCCCTATTTATTTTATGGAAATTTAATATGCATAAACATTTAATTGCTTTGACTCTCATTTTTACCTCTTTTTTGAGTGCTAACAGCTTGGCTGCTTTCTCGCCATTAACCAATTTTGGTAATAATCCAGGTGAACTAACAGCAAGTTACTTCAAGGGTGAAAATCATAATAACAACCTGGTTGTGCTATTACATGGTTGTGTTCAGCAAGGAGAAGAGCTAGCACAACAGAGCGGTTTACTTGCACTAGCAAAACAAAAACAGTTCTCCTTACTGATTCCACAACAAAGCGAAAACAACAATATTAAGGGTTGTTTCAATTGGTTTTCCAAACAAGACATTGAAAGGGATCAAGGTGAGAGTCTGTCAATTAAAAACATGATTGCAACAGTCAATGCTGGACAAAATTTTAATAATATCTATATCATAGGACTATCAGCTGGTGGCGCGATGGCAAGTTCAATGCTCGTTAATTATCCAGAGGTTTTCACTGCCGGCGCCATTGTTGCAGGTATTCCCTACCCTTGTGCCAATAACCTAATTACCGCTATTGCCTGTATGCGCAGTGGTCCATCGCAAGAGCCTGAGCAATTAACCGAATTAGTCAAGCAAATAAGCCGTACACAAACTCACTGGCCCACACTTTCAATATGGACCGGTAAGCAAGATACGGTGGTTAACCCTAAAAATGCAGAATACCTTGCTAAACATTGGGCACAACTCAATCAATCACCCAAGCCAACAGTGACTAAACATTCAGGTTATACAATCACCCAATGGCAAGGAAAAGACAAAAAAGTGGTGGTCGAACTCGTCGAAATAGAAAACATGGATCATGGTATCGCTGTTGCGCCAGCACTCAGCAATGGTGGTAGTGAAGCGCCATTTGTCATTAAAACACCAGTGAGTACAATTTTATATTTACTCAACAGCTGGAAAATATAAAAACGCTTAATAAAAGTAAAAAAACAGTAAATATTTACGAGCAAAAAAAACAATATAAATCAAGTTTTACAATAACTTAAATAAAAACAAAGTCGACATACTACTATAGTACAAATTATCTTATGACAAATTTACTATAGAGTTTTATCCACACCAATAAAAAACAATAAAGTGCATAAATTAGCGATTTATTAGACATAAAATACGGGGAAGATTATGAAACGATATACCACAAAGTTGAGTTATTTAGCCATAACCATTTCAGCGGCTCTCAGCAGTCAAAGTATTATGGCAGCTGAAGTAAATCAAGCGCTAAAAGATGATCCAACATTAGAGCGCATTGAAGTTACCGCACGTAAATCTGTTGAGAGTTTACAAGAAGTGCCTGTAACCATGACTTCTCTCAGTGCCGACGAATTAGCAGAAAGAGGCATTGAAACAATCACTGAAGTTCAACAATTTTCTCCTAACACTACGCTGCAACGTAGTCGTGGTACTAACTCAACAATTACGGCCTTTATTCGTGGTGTAGGTCAACAAGACCCACTTTGGGGTTACGAAGCAGGTGTTGGTATTTATATTGATGACGTTTACATTGCTCGCCCACAAGGCGCAGTGCTTGACCTTCTCGATATTGAACGAGTTGAAGTACTACGCGGACCGCAAGGTACTCTTTACGGGAAAAATACCATTGGGGGTGCAATAAAATATGTCACGAAAGAAATGTCCGGTGATGCTGAGTTTAAAATTCAAGGTACTGTCGGTCAGTACAATCAAAAAGATATAAAATTAACCGGTCAATATCCGATCATAGCTGACAAACTTTATGTCGGTTTTGGTTTCGCCAGTATGCAACGCGATGGCTACGGTGAGTTCCTCACCTCAGACTTACCCAATCAAGATAAAGAGAATTACAATAAAGATCTGATGGCAAGTCGCATTAGTCTTGAGTATCATGCAAGCGATGATTTACTTTTCAGTTTCGATTGGGACAAAACAACTGACGATTCAAACGCCAAAGGGGGTTATCGTTTACTGCCGAGTAAATTAACTGATGCCCCTGTACCTGATGATTTTTATGATTCTTACACCAGTTTACCAACGTGGAATGAAGTAGAACTAGAAGGTATTAGCTTTACCGCAAAATGGGATGTGAGTGATACTACAACCCTCAAGTATGTTTTTTCATCACGTGACAGTTATTCACCAACCAATATCGATTTTGATAATACTTCTTTAAGAATTTTTGATGTTCCTGCAATTTATGACGACGAACAAAAAACACATGAAATTCAAGTAAACAACAGTGGCGACAACTACAAATTTGTCTCTGGCTTATATTACTATGACGGTGAATCTTGTGGACAATTTGAAGCTATTTTAGAAGAGCTTGGGAAAACAGCTTTTGGAACACCAGGCTTAACCCGAGAGGTTAGCGGCTGTAGCAACTCAAAAAGTACTGCACTATATGCACAAATCAGTTACGACCTCTCCGAAAAATGGTCGGTTACTGCTGGTGCTCGATACACAAAAGATGAAAAATCAGCCTTAGTTCGCAATGGCTTGATCTTTGACACTGTTTACCCTGAATCAGGTTGGATCGATGGCTATATTCGACCAGAAGGCGAATTAGTCCCTGTTGTACTTGATGATGAAAAAGACTGGTCTAAGTTTACTCCACGTATTGGCGTTGAATACCAAGCAAATAGCGATTTGATGTTTTTTACCAGCTTTGCCCAAGGCTTTAAATCAGGTACCTTTAACCCTCGAGCTACCGCTGCAGAGCCAGCAGCAAACCCAGAAAATGTTGATTCATTTGAAATAGGTATGAAGAGTGAATGGTTAGAAAACCGCTTACGTGCCAATATCACACTATTCTCACTTGATCATAAAGACCGCCAATATATTTCGGTATTACCAAGTGAAGATGCCAGTGTATTAAATCAACGCTTAGGTAATATTGGTAGCTCTGATGCAACAGGTATCGAGGCTGAATTTACTTATCTAGCAACTGATGACTTAATGTTATCAGCTAGCTTTGGTTTTATTGATTCTGAATTTAAAGATGTTATCGATACTGATCCGGTCACTGGAGTAGAGTTTGATAAATCAGATAGATTCTCAATTTCAAATACACCTGACTACACCTTTAATCTGGGCGTAAATTACACTATCGAATCAACAGTGGGTGATTTTATTATTAATGCCAGTTATTACTATCGAGATGATTATGTGTTATTCGAAGAAGATAGTTTATTAACACAAGATGGTTACGGCTTAGCTAATATGAGTGTGGTTTGGTACAGCGATGA
>TARA_B110000211_G_scaffold188405_1_pt1 | contig 48678 bp, 47 predicted proteins | sample TARA_B110000211 | Tara Oceans TARA_B110000211 (sample SAMEA4397516) | marine metagenome | biome: Polar Biome; feature: [DCM] deep chlorophyll maximum layer (ENVO:01000326); material: water (ENVO:00002006), including particulate matter (ENVO:01000060) such as... | depth 30 m
CTATTAGATTTGGAATATTTTAAAGGTGTTGATCTTACAATAATGATGTTTGTATCTGTGTTCTTCGGTATTGCTTCATTTTGGTCATTCAAAGGTTGGTCTGTGAGTAAATTCTTGTCTGATAAGAAAAACTAAATAATTAAAATGGGATTATTATCTATGAGCGAAAAACAGCAAGGTTTAAAGGATTTAATATTTAGTAAACCCTTTAAGTTTTGGTGCTGCTCTAATAGTGATCACAAACTTGTTACTTGGAATAAAAAAGGGACTCATGCAACTTGTGATGAATGCGGTGAAACTTCGCCTACTTCAGAAAAAAACAACTCCTTTTCATGAGCAATATAGTCATAAAAAACACGATTATTTTTGGGAAACTGCCACGGAATACCCTGAAGGTACTTTTACTCAAGAAGAGGTTGTTGAATTAGTTAGAGTGCAACGGGGACTAGCAGAAAAGCCGATCAGAGTTATCAAGGTAACTACCATCATTGAAGAAATTGAAGTATTTAAATAAATAATTTTAAAAGGATTAAACGAATGAGCGCTTTATGGAAAATTATTCAGGTAATATCATTGTTTATAGCCATTTTTGCTTTGGGTTACTTTATTTTTCAAATGTCTTATTGGTTTTTACTTTTATTAGCCACTTTAGCTGTTGGAACTCTAGACTTTTTACAATCTGAACATGACTTAAAAAAATGTAATTAGATGGCAATGAAGGGATCAAAACGCCTTAAAGTTAGAGGTCATAAGGTTTTTCAATAACTTACATCAACTGAGGTTCATATCGAGGGGATGTGCGCAAACCCCCTATATGTCCTTATTTATTAATCTAGATTTTTACCCTTAATGAGCTTGTTGACCTATAGAAATAGCTTACAAATTACCCATGACTTTTCGAAACGCCAAGCTTCGCTCAACAGTTAAAGGGGTAGTTACCTCATAGCTACATAAAATGACAACTTTTCATCAAGGTTAAGTTTTATACTGGAAATGATGGGGAGCTACCCCAATTAAGAAATTTTGTTTGGAAAAAATCACATAATTCTACTATGTACAACATCGACTGAGTTTCTAAGGAGGTGTACTCACATCGACTAAACCAATCCTATTGGGGTATATGAACTCAGCTTTTCCTTCTTTATAATTGAAATAGCCAAAATTTGGAATAACTCTATTATCAAAGGAACTGTCAACGCTAAGGTCTAAAGTTTGAAGACCGTTTATTGATTCGAACTTTTCTTTATTCATATAGATATATAAAACCGTAATGTCACCTGGATCTATTCTGTTTGCTTTGTATATATTAGTCATAAAAGAAGTTTTAGACTGGTCAAATTGGTCACCATACTGGCGCTTTTCTCTGTTATGTGAAAATTCAAAAAGAGAAGGAATAAAACCAACAACACTTTCTGGTGTAACGGTAAGCTGTATTTCAATATTGTTTGCTCTTTTTGAACCTTCGTTAACAATAAAATATGTTAACATTATCAGGTCTTTAAACTCAGGTAAGTCTCCCATTCTCGGCTGATAAAAATAAACTTTAATGTCTGATTTTATGTTATCAGCGAAAATAATATCGATGCCAGAGTTAAGCATATCTTTAATGTTAGAAAAATTCATGATTGCAAATAAAACAATACCAGAAAGCGTTGTGAACAATGTTTTTTTTATTATTCCACTACTAGATTTTTTCTTTACTTCACTCTTCACCAGTATTCCTTTCATAAATATATTTATATAAGGATATCAATGGCAGAGTTGATTAACAATTTAAAACCTAAATATATAGGCGTTATTCCGTTACTTAAGTAAGATCCTCAATTCGCATAAACCAAAATGAATTGTTGATATTTAAGCTTGCCAGGAAATGGTGGATTAACGCTGCCTAACTTGTCTTGCTTGAGTGACTTGTCAAAGCAGTCTACTTTGCCTTTAATATTGTTATAACATTGCAAAGACCTGCATTATCGACCAAGTTTTTTAATTACTGTCCCCATACCCGTTTGGTGGACATTTGTTTGTTCGGTGTATCGCGCCGGCATAGTAGCTGTTTTCCAACCTCCAGCTCGCTGTATTTCAAGTAAGTTACAGTTAAACTCAGCGAGGCTGACGGCTCCACCTACCCGTGCACTATGGGTAGTAAAAAGTTCATCATCAATGTTAACCAATCCTGAAAATCTTTTATAAGCTTCATAGACTGAACTGTACTGTAAGCCACGCTCAGTTACATTTTTCGATGGTGTTAAACTGCGCAGTAAATATCCGTCCGTAACATTAAACTCTGACTTCCAACGTTCTATTAGCTTTAACGACGTATCACTAAGTGGCCGGTATGTGCCCTGTCCTTCCTTGTCTGTTTTGCTCTTTGCAAGGAAGAAAGTTTTTTTCATAAAACTAATGTCTTTACACTGTAAGGCGCATAACTCACTTGCCCTTAAAAGCCCATCAAACATAATATTTAACATCACTTTGTCTCTTAATTCTAATGGACATGATTCATCCAGTTTGGAATTGATCACTGCCAATAAATCATGAGTAAGCGCCATGGCCTGATGTTGAAATGCCGGTCTGTTTTTTAAGGAAACAGAAAGCCACGCTTTGAACAAAACTTCTTCAAAAGGATTCGGCCAATCTAATATTTTTAGAAATTTTGATAATGGTGCTTTTCTTCGATTAATTGTGCCACGAGCAAGCTCGGCCCCGATGAGTGACTTAAAATAGGCTTTGAGTAATATTTTGTTATGTGCAAAATCTGGTTTAAATGAATCAACTTTATTTGTATGGCACCAGGCTAAAAAATGTTTTAGATCTGATGTATAAGCACGTTGAGTATTAGCCGGCAATTCGTCAAAAATTTCACGATATTCGCGTAGTTTTTCTTTGACCGCTTCAGATTCACTCAACAATAATGAATCATTAATTTCAGTTAACATGATATTTGACCTAAACATTTTAAAAGTGACTGGGTGACATAACGTCTACTTTGAACGTTATTGAATGGGTGACAAATTATCAATAACGTTAGTCATTACCTGTATTTTACATAAAACGATAGAAAAAGGCTCCTTATCTAAGATAATTAAAGTTATCTTAGATAAGAGACATTTTATTCCGGATTTACTGTTTAAGATTAACAACGTAGTGGACTACTTTTTAATTAATGAGCACTACTACTGGTCACTAACTAAAATTTATAATAGTATTCCCATACTATTTTTGATTTTTTATTGTCGGGCCTTTGCCTGATTTTTGAGTATTTTTATGATTAATGAAAACGAAGTTTTTGACCGGTACAAGATAAATGAAATTTATAAGAGTTTAACTAAACAAGTTCCTATATTTTTTTGTGATCCTTACTTATCGCCGGCAAACGCATTAAAAATACTCCAACAAAAATTGCGTGATTCGAATTCATTCAAAGAAAGTTTGCCACTCGTTCAGGATGTTTTGAATCAGTCAGGTGTATTAAAATATCGAGAGCAATACCGTCAATATAAATACCGTTGTAAAAATAAACTGCGCAACTTAAAAGTCAGGGAAGAGACATACAATAAGGTTAAAGTACTAGCTAAGGACTTTGATGGCATTGATGATTTGCTATTTGAGTACGCTTTCGATAAACGTTATTACATGGATACGTCTAAAATCGATAACTTACCAACTAGTTTGACGAAAGATGAACAATTAACAGTCGCACTTGAATCGATTGATTATCGGCTGAAGGACTTACTGAACATGGCCTTGCAGGAAGCGTATAAGAAAGGCTTTATGTTGGGTCAAGAAACAAAAAAAATTCGTTCAAAAGTAAAAATGGAGGAAGCTATTACTTCTCTTTATTATGTTAGATTTTGAGATAATCTGGACTTTGAAATAATCAATGGATCACACTAATCCTAACATTACGGTAGCCAATTTTTGCGATTATGACGTGGTCTAATTAATACGTCTATCCTCGGAACTCAGGATTTTCATAAACACATTTTTTATCTTACGCTTAATAGCTTACTTTATTCACATAGTAGATCAACTATAAGGATCTCTAATGAAAGTAAATAAAATAATAACGTATGCTTTTTTGATGTTTTTGTCATTAGGTAGTGCAAATGCCTATGATGAATTTACTTTTAAGGTGAAGCATGCAGATGAACAACCCATAGATAAGGGTTGTTATATAAAAGATAAATTTTTTGCGGTTGGAACGCGTAACCAAATGAATCGTGCAGAACTAGCATTATTTAAGAAGAAAACAGGTTTTAGGGCTAGTGACGGTTATGCCGTTATGATGATGTGCATATATATCGTTGACCCGTTAAGTGATGACCATCCTCATCCAAATGTTAGGCGTTATGTATGGGTAGCATCATAAAAGTATCGCGTATTTGTCTGTTCGGACCAAAAAAAGTATAACTATAAATTTATTAGATCATATCTGATCTAGCAATTATGAGTATAGTTTAGACCTAATCGTACAATCGATATACTCGGTAGCTAGCCAAAAAGGAAGTCTGATTTTGAGTTACTATTGGCAGTTTAGATCCTATTGAGGAATTAGGCTTCATTAGATTTAAAGATCACTTTGTGCGCATTGCGGAAGTTACGAGTGACTAAATCAATACTTCATCTCCTAGCCATAAGCGGAAGTAGAGCAATCATCAACACAGTTCAGGTCATGCCACATTACGGACATTAGGTAATAAGCGCCAAACAAAGCTTAGGATTAGAGTTTATATCGATAACGCCTTACTAAGAGGCGAAAAATTGTTGGCTAAAATAAGCGACGCAGGAGCAAAAAGCCAACAGTTTTTTGTCCTTTTGAGTAACTTGTTATGTGTTTACTTGAACACCAAGCCGTTACTGTTTACACCGTTGCCTGGGCGACTTACCGAATTATTTGAAGCCACACACAATCGGACAAACCGAAAATAATAGTTTTGCTACCTTTGAAAAAGGTAAAGCAGCAAAGCTTATTAGTGAGAAAACCCAACCTAAACTGGCAAGAATTACACACTACATTAAAAAACGCATTTTGCGCTAAAAGTTAACTTAATTAATAAGCGGCAAACCTCACGCAATTTAATGGTCTCAGTATATGTCATTTGGCGACATTGTTGATGTATTTGGGTAGTAAATTGATGTTATTGTCCTGAAAGAACAATTATTTTCAGTCTTCACTCCATGAAACAAAACTGGTTTATCAATGACTTAATTTGATTAGTCGATTTAAGTGTCTATTGGTATGATTAGACTTTATATTATTATCGCTACAAGTAAGGATTTTCAATTGGAAGCTGACTCAAATTCATCAAGTTCTTTAAAATTAAATGCTGCGAATAAAGTTATACAATCAGAAACAGCAAAGTTACTCACAAAGAAAATATTTGGTTGGTTAGAAACTCGGATTCAAAAATCAAAACTTGATAGAGCAGCTGAACAAATACTCAAGTCTATTTTAATCCCAGACCTAGAACATGCACATCATAAATTTATAGAGAAATATTTGTATTTTAGGATGATTAGCTCTGCAAGCGAGGATGTATTTGTAGGGGATATTTATCATCCAATTAATTTATTAAAACAGTCTCAAAACAATTCACCTCACATATATACATTATCTGAAATCCTTTGCCAAAGTAAAATCAGTTGCTTAATAGGTCGTGCCGGACAAGGAAAAACCACCGCTTTAAGAAAAGCTGTTTTGGATATACTAGAAAAAGATGACAAACATACTTTTATACCCTTTATCATTAATTTACGCGATGTTGATTGGGAAGAAGAACCTAGTATAGATAAATTATTGGCAAAAGAATTATCATATTTTGGATTTAATATAACCAGAGAACAAAGTTCATACTTATTACAAGAGGGAGTTGTAAAGATTTTATTTGATGGTTTTGATGAAGTAGAAAGCAATCATCATAGAATAGCTTCCACTGTTATTAATGAAACTTATTCAAGATTCAATACGTCATGTATAGTCACTACTAGGCCCAATACACCTATTACGTATGCTTCTAGCCACACTACAAATTACGAATTTATGGATTTAACAATTTTTGATGTTACTTCAATCATAAAAAAATATAAAAACATTGATGATAACTATAAAAACATTCTCATTCAATCCATTGAAAAATCTGAATCAATAGCAAAGATTTTGATCTCGCCTGTCATGGTGGATATTTACATTTATGTGTATCCTGAATTAATAGAAGAACCAAAAAACATTGTTGATTTCTATCGCCCACTTTTTGATTTGATTACTTCAAAACACGATAGATTAAAAGGTGCATGGAAAAGACATACTGTTTCGAATACTTCAAATTTAGAGTTAAAGGAAATATTTTCAGCATTATGTTTTCATTCAATTGCCGAAGAAAGTTCTATTTCTGTAACAGAGTTTGAGTTTATTGCACTCTGTTCAAAAGCACTAAAAACTATAGGTAGATCTGAACTTGCCACTGACGAAGTTGTAGAAGACATACTTCAACGCACGAGTCTTATTCAACAAGATGGTTTGATTTATTACTATATTCATAAATCTATTTGCGAGTATTACGCAGCAGAATTTATTCGTCAGTTACCTGATACATCAAAAATAAAATTTTATGAAAAACTTGCGATAAAAAATCAAGTGAAATTCAAAAATGTTTTAAAGTTTTTGAGTGAAATAGATTCACCTTTTTTCTATGCGTATTACGCTAAAAAATGTTTAGAAATATCTCACTATGAAAGGAATCGTCATCATAAAGAATTTAAAGATTGGCATATCGCTGTTCTTACCTCAACTTCACAGTTTGAATTTTCTATTGATGTCTCTTTGTCTATTTTTAAAAGTGCTTTTGAAACAGAAGGAGCGAGTCTATTTTTTCTTTTAGAAATACTTGGTTTGAATTTTCCTGATGTAAGTGCCAGTATGTTAGATATGATTTCAACTACAGATACTAAATTACTTTTAGAAGCCAAAAAGGAATACATAGAAATAGACAAAGACAAAGACAAATCACTTGGTACTATTTCTTGTCTTCATATTCTTAGTTTAAATCAAGATATTTTAGATAAATATCTTCCAATATTAGAAGACCTCACTCTTACACTCGATGGCATAACACAACAAAATAAAAAATACGAAACTCATCTTAACGGAAAGAAAAATATCATTGATGATATGTTCAATTAGAAGCTACTACCTATAATAAGTCTGCTAAAGAATTAGCAAATTGAGTAAAGTATATGAAGTCTAGGGATTCTAGTTTTAACTGTGTAATTTGACTCTCCAAAACTTGTTCTGATTTCCAACTTAACATTAACGATTTGTGGCATTCGCGATCGTTCTTAGTAATAATCGTTACGACCGCAAAATCGGACCTGTGGAGATTAGTTAAACAAATCCTAACGCCAGCTATGTACAAAGTGAACTTAATTAATTATCGGCAAACCTAATGCCATTCAGTGCTTCTAGTGAATGGCATTTTTTGCTGTGTTGGATGATAATGACTGGTAATTTTGATGTAATTGGTTGGCTAACTTATGTAATTATTCACCAAAGGATTAATGTCCTCGATTGGCCATAATTTATGATAGGTTAACAACGAAGCCTTTTGAGTACTTTTGCGGAGTCCATAAATTTGGGCATAGCGAATGGAATTTTACTATTGAGTTCTTTATTACTTATTTTTTGAGCACAATAGTTCGTTTTCTTGGGTAAGTCCTGATCAAAGATAAAACTTGCAGCATTGCCCGTGGCATCATAAACAACTTTAAAATAGGCAGAGGGGATAGCATGTAATTCATCGGCTCCTGGCAAAGGAGTTTTCATTACGGAGTATAAAGTACCGGTGATCACATACAGTGAATCTCTATAGGCAACGGCCTTACGCACTGCCTTTTCTAATTCCACCCAAGCACCTTGATTTAACGCTGATTTTTGGGGTGTTATGTTAGACAGATAATTTAGTTCTGACCAATTTTTATGGCCTGCAAAGCTTGCTAATGGTGCTTGATGTCCCCTGTCTGTTTTTAATGCCTTAAAGGCCCCTTTGTAATCCGCCTCTTCTAAAGATTCATCATCATCAACCAGCGCATCATTGCCCCAATTTCTGCCAGGGCTATCTCCAAAATTAGTGACATTTACTTCATAGGCCACCCAGTCAGCGAATTTCGTTTTCGGGTTATTACTTAACGCATAGGTATGATTGAATACAACGTCGTTGTTCACAATATCTAAACTAGGACAACCTAATGGGCAATGAACACTCCGAATATCTGCAAAGGTTATAGCGCTATATGCGAAAAGTAAAACTAGTAGAAATTTTTTCAATTTAAACCTTGAGAATCATCAGTGTTTTATCTTTTTAAAATTTAATATATAACTTCACTTACTTCAACCTTTGATTGGTGTTGTCTCGCGATAAATACATTAATTAAAAGTTTTGGTGTTATCTGACCTCTTTGCTCCTTAGCTACCTGCTAACATATAAATAACTAACACCTTCTGGAAACTTATAACAGCTAATAAAGTTATGGATGTGAATTCCTGTAATGTAAAAATGACGTTTTTACAATCACCTTTCCTCACAGATGGCTTAGCCATCTACTGTCTATAAGTATGAATTTTTTTCTCAGTTTCAATAAGCTTGGTGCACAAACTTTAACTAGTATTGTGCTTTTGCTCACGAGTGATTGGCCACAATGCTTAAACAGTTCACCATATCGTGCTTGTTAGTATCTGACACTACATTGTCAATTTATAATTACTTGTTTCTCAGCCTCCGAACAAGGAACATTTTGTACCTAAACCTTCTAAATTACAAAATAATATTTTGGTGAATCTTCATCAATATTTAACCTTATTCTTCACATAATAAAGTTTTACAATCCAGAATGGATATATAAATGAACAGAATAATACTCACTCTTTATTCAACTTTGTGTTTTTCAACACTGGCATTACAAGCAACGGAACACGAATACATGGTAGAGGAGTTTAATAGTCTTGAGGGATTAACCAAAGACGCGGGGTTTTGTGAATTACAGGGTAAACATTATGCATACAATACTAAAATCGCAATGAACAGGGAAATGCTAAAGATATATCAAACTATATCGCATAAAGTACCAGATGCTTCAATAGTTGTGGTAATGCAATGTAAGTATATTGTCGACCCTTTAACACATGATCACCCTGAACAGGTAAAGAGACAATATATTTGGGTTGCTGGGCAGTAACACCGTTTTAGATTTGATGAATTACTGCTGAAGTCTTAAGGGAAGTTTTCAGTGCAACCTATCAATCTATGTTAATTATGTCTTTACTAACTCTGCATGTTACCTTCTTTAAATTTTTCACATTTGTTCATGTTATAAACGTTGAATTGAAGCATGATTTATCGCTTTTTACGTAGGAACAAACAGACCGCGTTCTCTTTTTACCTTTTACGAGAAATTCCCATATTCGATAAAAGTATCAGGGTCTGCGATTGTCCCTCATCTAAAGTAATAGTGATCTAAAGGCAAATGAAGTTAAATAAGTGTACCTAACTTGCTTTTACTCAAAAACATTAATAAACACGGTCATGTTTAATAATTGGGCCGATGTATAATTAATTTCTGCGTTTGGATGACAGAATCATTCATCTTTTAAACCTCATTATTCATCATACAAATAAACTGGTACTGACTTGAGGATTGGCGTGCTCCCAATTACTACCTTAAAAGAACTTCGTGCATTTTTCTTTTCTTTCACATTATAACGAATTTCAATGTCTACATCGTTCATATCACCATCACATAGTAGATAAATCGGTGAGGAGATCTTTTGCGTCAAAATGCTTCTTTCACTTTCAGTGCCATCCATGATTTTTTGTCTTATCGGCTCTGCAAGCTTAAAGTTGCCATCCATTGAACTGTAATGCTTATCATAATATAGCGCGAAGGTTTTTATGTGCCTGTAATTATGCAATGTTTCACGGTCAATTTCCGCTTGCTCTGAAGTGAACTGTGATAACAGTGCATTTACATCGTCATAAGATTTACGGTAGTTAGGTCGTTGCCAGGTCCCACTATAGGAGATACGAGTATATTGCTGTTTATGGACATTTAAACGACGTTTTACCTGTTTTATATTCGCTCTTGGTCTTCCAATGGCGCGCAATAATTCTTTATTCATCGGCTTCCACTCACCATCAACTTTAGTACGCGAGTCCACGGTTGAAGATAACAAATCACCAATTAGTTTTTTTGTCTCATTAATAACAATAATGGTTTCTTCACACTCTGTCGGCAATGCAATAACCGCATGAAAAGTTTCTGTACTACCAGGTACTGAAAAGGAACTTGGGTCATCGCTATACTCTACAGCTAGAACCTTTTGCAATGCTGTGACTATTTTATATTGATCTGAAAACCCCTGCTCTTCTTCATTGAACCGTTGCTCCTCAATAAATAACAATCGGCCATTAAATTTGCAGTAATTTATAAACGTTTTTTGTGCTAAATCTAAAGTAGCAAAGTAGCTCTTCAGTGTTTGCCCTATATCAGCATAACGTTCTTCAAATGTAATTTTTTGTTTTGCCATGACTAGATGAAACTAATTAATTATCGTATCAATATAATAGCAAACAAGCCTGTACAAATATACAGCTGAAGATATTGAGAAATTTGGTGAGTAATAAGTGCTAAGTCTATAAGTTGTAAGTAAGGCTTGGCTATTTACTATAAACCAAGGGTTTTTATGTTTGACAAGGTAAGTTTCGTTATTTAAAAAACTCTTTTCATATGACTATAGAACATTAACCTTTTCTTATGTCTTTGCCCCTATCATAATTTTAATTCCTGCATTAATTTTCAATGGTTTATTTGAAAATTCGCATAGATAGTAAGTCGATTAAATATAGATCTATTTAGGAGCCGCACTTGAAAAAGTCGCCATTTACTAATTTATTATCCAAAGTACATGTCTCTCCTTATAGAGATTCAATTGAACCGATAACTAGCAACTTGGTACCAACAACGAGAATGAAGCAATACAATGCAAATTTACCTCAAACCCTTGAGTTACTAGTAGAGGATAATAGATTGTTTTCTATAAATGGTTGGTTGTCTCCTCATGGTGTTTTATATGCATGCCGGTGGCGCCAGCACCGAAATATAAGTTTAGCGTTAGACATGGCAAGCGAAGCTCAAATGGAACGGGCTGGATATATAAAACTCACCAATATGAAATGGTTAGTAGAAAATAGATACTGTACGCGGAACATTACGCAAAAACAGATTGATACTATCGCTAATTGGTTCGCGTTAAACGAGTTACCCATAAAATCTTTTGAAAAATTAAAACTAAACTGGAATAAACTATGAAATATAGCAAAGTAATTAATACACCTAACTTTGCTCTCTCGTTATGGGCTACTGTATTTTTCACTGTTTTAACAACGGCTTTTTCGCAACTATATACTATATTTTCTCCAACGTTACATCACTCGCATCGAGGCAGCATCACTATTGCAATTGGCATTGTAGTCCTCACTGTTTTTTTAATTATTTTGTTCTTTGGCATTCGCCCTTTACTGAATAAATTAGTATTAGAAAAAAAACAATTACAAGCACATGCAGATACAGACCCACTTACCCAGTTGTATAATCGTAGAGCATTTTTATTAGCGTTTGAGCGCGAATTAAATCTTCAAAGGCGCGGATGCCGTGGGATTGCAACTTTGGTGCTTATGGATCTAGATGATTTTAAAATGGTGAATGATACTTTTGGGCATAATGTCGGTGATAATGTACTGAGGGGGGTAGCAATAACGTTAAGAAATAACATTAGGGTAACCGATATTATTGCCCGCTATGGAGGTGAGGAGTTTATAGTATTGTTACCTAATACAGACATAGACGCTGCTTCATTATTGTGCTCAAAAATACGCGACCACCTCAAGGAAGATTCGGCTAATTACTCACCTCAATCTGCACTTTCCTTAACCACCGTTTCCATGGGAATTACCGCTTTATCTTATAAGCTTTCCTTTGATGAGCATTTAACTCAAGTTGATAAAGCTCTCTATAAAGCGAAACATAAGGGGAAAGATTGTATTGAAATAGTAATACGTAATTAATACTTTTATATTCGTGGCATCTCTTCAAAATACTCAGACTCATACTTTAGATACGTAATACTGCCTTTCTTTTATATGAAGAATATATGAGATTTACATGTATATACTACTGCTTTGTATTTTCAAGCAAGTATTTTAACCATACCAACCTGTACATCGAGTCTTAAGTATGATGCTTTATGCCACACTTTTCTGCTGAAAGTTTATAACGTCTGAATGTGTATTTTACTTTTAGTGATTAACAAAATAATTGGCATATCAAGCATGCCGAGTATGATACTTCTGTGTATACTTACACAGAAGTATCATAAGAAAAGTATAATGCGATTAAACTCTTATTTAATTAAAACACATCGCTTAGTGCCTTTAGCTAATGCGTTTCACTAGATTTACTTGAAAATCTACTGGTTAAATTACTGATATATTTTAAATATTTTATCTAGTGACTATTGGTTTGCTTTCCAGTATTGGTTACTTTCATGTTCTTGTATACGCTTATTTGGGTCCACTTCTTGTTGCAATCTACCTTCCTGTTGGTTAATGCCAGTTACAGCACTATCACCTGAGTTGGATGCATCGAATAATATCTTCGTTCGCTCAGAAGGTGAACTTGCTGTGTCCTCGCCACCGTAACCACCATTATAGATATAACTTTTAATTGGCGCTTGATTAACTGACAACGATTTTGAACCATCACTGTTGGTTTTTTCAGTAAACAATGTTTCGTTCGTCATACCCATGCCTCTCGCCATTTCCTTTAACATTGTTAAAGCTTGTTCTTGATTACCTCCATCATACAAGCGTTGCGCAGTATGGGCGACATCATTTGATGCTGTGTTTACCGCATGTGCCATACTTTGATTATCTCTATCGGTAATACGATTTTCTTGCTTTTCTCCTTCGCTCATAATAATACCTGCAGCTGCTAGACCTTGCATAAAATTAGCTGTGCTATCTAATAAACCATCACCTGCTGCTGACTTAGAACCAACTGGATTTGCTGCTATTTTTCCAAGACTTGTAGCTTTGACCCCTGTAGTAACAGCACTTGTAGCCGCCGCCGTTACCATGTTTCCTTGTACCACTTTCTCACCATTACCTGATGTATTTGCACCATATTCCATTTCTGCAATCGCATATGCTTGTGGTGCGCTGTAGCCTGATTTCTGATTAGCATCCATAGCATCAATAAACGGCTTACCGTCAGAACCACCAGAGTTAAAATCTACCGCAGTTTGGAAAGAAGGTTCATGTGTTCTATTTTTTGCGTTTTCTCTTATTTGTGATTCAACTTGTTTATCCGTATTTTGGTCTACCTTATTCCGGTCGTCACCGTTATCCAATGCTTCATAGTGACCATCGAATATTTTATCTATACTTGCATTGTTATTTAATGGTGCACCTTCTACACCGTTAATTAGCTTGGAACCACTGCTTAGATTTTCCTTTCGCTTAATATCGCCGGCAGAATTATCTTGTGCATTTTTTGCGTTTTCTTGTTGAACAGAATCATTTACGGCTTTGTGTTTAAGAATGCCCTCTGCCCCTCTGTTAAGAGTATTTCCACCACCTTGTAACTGACCTTGTGCAATATTTCCTTCGTTTTTAATTGGAGAACTTGCTGCTTTACTAAAGTCACCAAATTGTTGTGCATTAGCAATTAACGCGTCTGTTGCCGTAAGGACATTTTGATTATATTGATTATTAGCCCCGGTATTACTATTTAAACTTTGCGCATAATCATCTCTGAATTCTTTAGCAGTTTCCATCGCTGCATCAAACGCTACTGTTCTAGCCTGATTAGCTGTTAGATCACTAAATGATTTCGCGCCGGGTATACTCTGAGCAAGCCTATCTTTATTCTGATCGAAACTTTTTTGATAATTAGCGCCATTAGAACCTGTTAAGCCAGTAACATTATTGCTTGCCGTCTCAAAGTTTTTCAAAGCCTCATATATAGGTTGAAGTTCCGAAGGACTAAATTCAGCGCCAGACCTTACCTTTTGTTGCGTAGAATTGAAAGTATCACTTGTCGTATTACCACTAGAGGTCGTCGCCTGTGGAGCACCTGAAGTTCCATCATTTACTTTTTTATTAATAGCATCAATATTTTTTGAAATATTACCCGATACATCGTCCAACCCATTAAATTGATCGGTTGGTGCATTAACTGCGTTATTTCCTGTACTCTTAAGTATACTTCGCTGAGTTCCTTCCATTATTCTATTAGTATCAGGATCATTCCCAGGGTTCTTAACAGCATCAAAAAATGTACCAAACGCTGCTGCACTTGAACTATCTCTCTGTGGGCTAAATTTCTCTCCACTATTAAATTGAGCTCTTAAACCAGCCATCGCATTGTTAGTACTTTCCGTTGCTTGTGTCTCTGAAAACCCTTGCTCCAAAGCTTCTTGATGATATGCTTGCGCTATAAAACCAATACCACTTTCAAATGAACCATCAAGGCCAGAATTAGGGTTAGCTAAAGCGTTTGCAACTACTTGTGACCCATCGACACTAAAACCTTTGGTATATTCTTTACCGCTATTGATCTGCGCAGTTTCTTGCTCCTGTACTTGCTGTGCTGTTTTAAGCGCAGTACCTGTTTCAGCCACTTTACTCGCGCCATCATTAAAGCTGGCTTTTATTTCTTCGGATGTTTTATCTGAAGTACTGCCGCTGTAAGACTCATCTAATTTTGTATTAGCTAAAAATGCTGTCTCTGCCGCTTCTATCTGCGAGTTAGAATATTTTACTGATGAGTCATTGCCGTTATATGCTTTGGCTGCTGCTAATAAAACGCCACCCGCATTTGCGCCGGTGGATAGTTCGGCCATCATGCCTTCACGTTGATTTTTAGATAAATCCTTGGAATTAATGCCGAGCTCCTTCATCCCCGCACTCAGCCCTGCGCTCATTGTTACACCAGCATTATCCATCGATTGAATAGAACTTCCTGAACCAACACTCTTCATGACTTGAGCAAGGTTTGTTGCTTGCTCTTTTCTAGCTGCTGTCGCGGAGGTCTCTGCACTTTTTGTATAACTTGCAACAGATGCGAGTTGCGCCTTTTTGTCTACATTACCACCAAATTTATGTTGTGCATTTTGAGCGTTCACAAAGTTAGATGCACCTACATTGCTGCCAGATCGAAGTTGTTCACCTACCCCTTTCATTTTAGCAAGTGCTGGATTATCACGAAGTGCTGGTGCTAAATTTCCTGCAGCCTGACTTGCTCCTCCATTAGGGTTGGCCGATTTAGCAAGAGCAGTCATGGCATAACCACCCGTTGATAAAATTGCGAAAGTCAGTAATGGAGTCATCGCTAATAAATTAGCACCTACGGCAATTGCTTCTTCGCCCTGACTAATGAGTAATTCTACTAGCTCAGGTGTGATCCCCATAACGCCGTCTTGCGCATTAAATGTTTCCATAAAGCTACCAATAGACCAGAAATTAATAGCACTTGCTACCGGAATCCAAGAATAAGACCAGAGTCCGAAAAGGAGGTAACTCCCTAAATATTTGAAAGAACCTGCGCCTTTGGCAACCATGGCTAAACCAACTATCGGTGTTAATGCATAAAATAGAAACTGCAGTGCTGACATTGCAGCCATTGACCATTTTAAGAAATCTTCCCCCTCGACTGCTTGAAGTATTTTTGAGCTTTCTATCGCTTGAGTCATCGTAATAGCATAGTCATTCAACATTTCAGGTGGTAGGCCTGTAAAGTCTTTTCCAAGTCTAATGATGTCTCGTGCCATAGCAGCCAACATAAAGTTTTTGGCATTCTCGCCATTGCTTAAAATAGCCGTAAGTTGGCTAGATATTTCCGTAATGGACGCACTGGCATCAAAGTTCCCTCCATTTTGTGATTGGGCTACATATTCCTCAAAGTTTTGCCCGGTTGCTGTTGCTCGATATGCATACAAACCTATTGAGGCCGCATTGCCTAATTGATATTCTATAGAGTCAACCCCAGCACCACTTAATGCAGTTTGTAATTGAGCGCATGTTAAAAATACAAGATCACCGGCTAGGTTTGCCGTGGGCGCATTTAAAGAAGGGTCAATAAAACGATCGTCAAACAAATAGGCAAACGGATCTGTTTCTTTTGACATCTGCGCATAGTCAAATGCCGGTGATGGCTTTGGGTTTAGTTTAGACGTGGCGTCTACACAATATTTTTGGTAAGCAATGAGATTCACTTTTATATGTTTTGGAAGGTACATAAAAGTGTTATGTCTAAAAAATAGTAAGCTTTTAAGTGGACTTAAAAAACCAGAGCCAGCCCCAGCTCCAGTAGATAACACATTACTGCTATATGTTAAACCGTCTACTGCTCCTGGTGAAGTATATTGCACTTCAAAATTTCTTGATATACCGACTGACAGTGAAGAAAAAGCATTTCCAAGGACTGCAACGCCAAAGGGCACATTCTCAACCACTTCCGTTCTACCTGTATAGAGATCTGACAACCAGACTTCGGGCATTTTAGGGACGAAAAGTAATGAGTAAAGTATCATGCCATATAAAGCAGTATGGGGAGCGAACTTCTCTGTATCAAACCAGTTAAATCCAGCACCTATAAAAGCAACCATAGCCGCTAACGTTGCGCCTATACCTAAGCCCATACCATTATCTGAAACAAAAAACTCTGTTTGCAATGGGTCAAAAAGCACAGCGAGTGCTTGGAATACCGCCTTAAATATCGATAGATGCCCAAACGTATAAATCACCACAGAATCCATAATTACTTACCATCCATTAAGTCAGCAATTTTATTTGCCATCGAAACACTATAATTCCTTTTAAGCACCAACCAAGCTTCACTTTTAGCTATCGATTTAAGTTCTACTTTACTTTCCTCTTGAAATTTTTCTTGCTGAGCTTTTAACTCTTTTAATCTTGTATTTAACAATTCATTTGCACCTAGGGTATCTTGATTTCTATGACCCTGTTGAACAATGCCTTTTAACAAATTTACGATAGCAGTTGAAAAGTCGTCTTTTAAACGCGCCGCAATGTAAGGCGCTTTTTCTTTAATTAAATCAATTGATAATTCTTTGTCCCCAGCTTCGCCAATAATAATCGCGTTGATAAGATGTGGTTCAATGTAATTTAGAATATACAACTCCATTGGCGATAGACTGGTTAATGTAGCATCAGTAAAATCACTGATAGCTACTACCAATTTTGACATTCTCTGTGCAATAAATTCATCAACTTTTATAACATCACGTGCAACATCAGCCTGCTTAACGACAAAACATTCATAGGTTTTTTCACTGAAAGTAGCATCGTCTGTACAGTCTAAGAACTTGGTAGTTAAGTCCCCTGGATTTGTCTCATCGCCAGCATTATTAAACAGATCGCTGAAATTTAAAGTTGCCTCTATTGGAGGGCTTACATTTCCATTTTCATCAATAATAACTGTGCCTATCAACGACATTAGCAGTTCTTGAGACGACATTTGCATTTTAAATATTGACCTAAAAGCATCTACTTTTGAGGCGATATCAACACTGACATTTTCAATCATTTGATATGTCATATTACCCATCATAAAAGGGGCTTTTTCTCCAGCCGCTTCGTTATCTTTAATTCTTGCAATCTTAGCCGCATGATCACCATTTTCTTTTGCCTTGTCTTTACATCCACTGTAATCATTATCTTTTGTCCAACCAGATGTGAATAAACATGCCGTATTCCCTAAAGATTCTGTTCCACACCCCTCATCCAGCATGCATATCGCTGTGCTACAGGTATTACTAAACATCTGATTTAAGTCTTGCATTTTTGCTTGAAGTGAATTCATCATTGTCCAACAGTCTGGACACATTCCTTTAATTGCTTGACCAAATGCATAGGTGAGAGCGTTACTTGCAATACTTCTAAACATTGCAATTAACTCATCTTTAGACAAAAATGAAAAACTACCTAGCGTTAAATCTACCCCATTACAGCCTGCTGCTATGTTTGGCTTCGTAAAACTAACCACATTAAATGACTCAACAGGGGTTCTAAATCTCATCCCCCCTAAATCAATTGCTGTTCGATTAAAACCTCCAATAGCACTTTTAGAAATTGACGCTGGTGATGTAAAAGTCAGACTTCCCCCTGCTCTAGTAGCTGCTGAAGACATCATGTCTTTTAAACTGCTATCTGTATCTGCATAAGATAGAAAACTTATAAGAACAGATGTAACGATGAGTAAAAGTGCTTTCATTTTTCTTTATCTCCATTTGAAGCACTTTCAACAATGCTTCCTTCAGGGTTATTAGCTATTTCGGCTATAAAATTAATTAATTTTACAGGGTCGTCTTGTATATCGTCGGGAACACCATCAAGTTGATTGTTTGAAATTAAACCGCGCTGTTCAGGATAAACACGGTAATACCAGTCATCAGTAAGGATATTTGTTTCAAAAGCGATGTTGATCAGTCTTTTTTGAAGTTCAGAGTAAAATAGAGATCCTTGTGCTACCACTAACACATCTATTGGAGGTCTAAGCATCACAATGGCTGGCCATACTTTAATATTGAAAGTGTCAGATTGCCCTTGATCGGGATATATTTCGATGTTGCTATCTAAACGGTTGATAGTTTTTCCATGTAAATTTTTAGCGATAACATATATTTTTTGCTTATTTTCTTTAAAGAGACGATTGACCAAAGGGATCATGCTGCTACAGTGAGAGCAATCATGATCATAGAAAAATACTAATCCCGCATGATTTGCAATTTCAAACATAGCCTCTTGTCTTTGTTCTGCTTTAAAAGAACGAAAAGCGGTGGCTGCTGATCCCGTCATTGGTAGTCGAGCACCTTCTTGAAGATTTGGCATAACACTTTGATAAAAGTTTTTCTTTCGAGCGAACGATTCACTTTTATCGAGCATAACTCTTTCGGCGTATAGCAAGGCTTGAACGTTTTCTTTCGTCGGATTATCAACAGCGCGATTCCTGAGCACTTCGAAATTCACTTTAAACCACTCAGTACTTAGAGGTTTAATTGGCTTTTGGATAGGTGTAGAAGTCGGTGGGGGTAGCTTTTCTGTTAACTTTTTTTCTTCAAAAATATCCCAATAAAAATTCCAACCCAGATCTTCTTTTTTATCATGAGTTTTAACCGGTTTCTGTTTTGGCAAGTTTTGCGCATTCACTTGTGGTAAGTAAGTGGTGAAGGCACAAAGTAAGAGGATCAGTAATCGCATATATCTTAGGAAATTTTTTAAGCCGTGAGTGATCATGTGAACAATTAGTATTCATGGCGTATCCAAGTAAAAATATTTAGTTAACACAAACAATTAATACTCTTGCGTAATCAAAATTTAGATTAAGGTAAATATTTAAAATTCCTTTGTTATCTCGTATGGTTATTTAAATAACGCTAGAACAGCGTTAAGCAGGAGAGTTATATGTTGTTTCGTTTTGTTTTTGTGCTTTGCCTTATAAGCTTATTAATATCCTGTACAGCAGGTTTACCAAAAGCGTCTGAGGATGGTGTTGTACTCACTAAAGAGATTAAAACAACACGTTTGGGTGAATGGGCAAACCTTCATGCACAAGATTTGGCACGTTGGAAAATTATAGATGTCGATGAGTATGGCTACATCCCGATTGATTATTTTGTTTACAACGATGAAAATCGCAGCCACCAATTAGCTAGCCAACCCTTAGGCGTAAGAACATTGACGGATGCAGCTATTTATAAACAAAAAATTGTCTCAGGCGAACTGGCTGGTAAATTAGAGTATTGGTTGGCTCGGGAAATCAATAATACCTTTTATGAAAAAGTACATGAAACTAAGACGTTCAAACCTATTTATCAACCCAACCCTGAAAAGTCTGGGGACGTGTTTTATTTTCAGGATACTCCCGCTAAGGATGTCGTTAGGTTTAGTGCGGCCTTAATTAAAAGTGGCATTAAAGAAGATGATGTTCCTAAAATCATTAAATCATGTGGTTATATTAAAGGATGGAGCACGCTTACGCATCTTGCACCAAATCAACCGGATAAGTATTTAACCTTATATGAAATTAAACAACAACGGATCCGCACGCAAAATTTTCACCGGGAATGTTTTGCAAAGATTATTGAGTATTCTCCTATTAGGAGTAAGCAACATATAGACAAGTTAAAGGTATTACCCCCTACCTTTAATAATTCGAAGTATCTGCTTGGTGGTGATTTATTTACATCCTATGGTGAAAATATTATCAAACAGGTAATTGATTACGACAAATTTAATCAGGGATATTATGATGCAGGTTTTTTAGCGCATTTGAGGGGCAAATACGGCATGGATATTAGGGAGAACCTAAAACACAATGCAGTTAAAAGTAAGCTTTATAAGCAAGCAAAGCCCCGTGTTATGGTTGTTTTAACTGATGCCACACAGTTGTTATCAGAATTGAAATTTGTCAATGACCAATACTTTTATACTGTTAAGTCACATATGAACTTTACGAGCCACGTAGTAAGCAAAATATTTGGAAAGAGAAAATCCAAGAGCCTCTATCTTGACTATCATTCTAGAGTTAAAAGCTTAATGGGCATGTCACAATACGGCTACCATTACGAAGGGCAAAATGTATTATCCTCCTTGAATGGTAAATGTAACTTTGACCATAGTAAGGTTCAGCTTGCTTCCAAAACAGTATCGAGGTTTGAACTGGATTGTTTACACGCTCCAATTAAGACGGGAATTGACGTCGTTGATGAATCTGATTATCAGGCATATTCTTCTATTAGTTCGGTCCAAAATGCCCCGAATAATGTGTTGTCCTCAAGTGTCACATTATTTTCACTTAATGATTATGGCAACATTATGGGATCTGTTAATACAATAGGTGTGAACACTGCAGCTATACAGTTTGAACTTGAACGCGATATTCCTGATATGAATAGGAATTATTTCCATGCTGAAGTATTTGGTGGTTTGGTCAATGGTAGAGTTGACCCTTTACAGCCTATGAGTGACTTATTGAGTAATTTCGCTCTCACTTTAGCCAAGAATTTTCCACCCAGTGCCATAGTTTCTTGGATACCAGCAGCATCTCAATACGGTTATGCATTCCATCATGGAGTATTATGGCGTTTTCCTGTATCTGAACTCCGCTCTGATTGAGGCGTAATAAGATTTATCTAAGAAAGTCACTAAAAAAGACAGATACTCATTGTTGAGATATCTGTCTTTTTTTAGATCGATAATTTGATCTACATTTAATTGCTTAAAAATGCACATAACTAGTTATAATTTATTAACCTGTACGCTTATATGCCAATTTCGTCGCCAAACCAGTCCAACTTTGAAATTTGTACCAATATACTAAAGCATTGCAACACTATGTTTATTGAGGGAGTTAGCAAAGGGCAGATCAAACTCCCTCACGATTGGAATGTTCCACCCTCTGCTCTTGGCCTTTATTTATATACGTGTATCGAGGACTTGCTATATTTTACAGGCAATGATGAGACGCTTTTAAAACAATTAGGTTTTCACTGTGATTTAGAAAATCAATTGTTTTTACCATGGTTTAGAAGCCCCGGTATCCAAATATGTCCCATTGATATAAAGACCCAGACATTTTCGAAACCTAAAGGAGGATTAGTACGCGATTTACCTATCTTCTACAAGAAAGTTCATAGGACTGTTAGTAACGAAGGCCAACTCACCAAAGATAAAGTCAAATCCAAAGATACTATTCCTATTTTCGTTACTAGCGACCCGATAGACGCCATGCTATTAATTGCTATGGGATTTCTCTCTATTGGTTTGGGAACTTCTAGCGTATTAAAAGGCCAATTAAAATATTTATCTCAGTTACAAAGACCGTTAATATTTTTGGGTAATAATTGTAAAAAAACAGAGCAATGCGCAGAGTTATTTGTATTTGCTCTTGAGCGATATTGTAAAACCTATGTACTTTTTACGCCATCTACTGTTCGAGATTACATTTTAAATGTAGAACTTGATCCAGAAGTTGCTAAGTCAGGGGTAGAGTTCATCGCCCAACGGATTATGAATAAACACAACGGCAAAAGCGATTATGAGCGAAACATAGATATTATAGAAGCGAGTCAGAAACTGCCTGTAACTTCACAAATAGAGTTTAAACGGTTTGTTAAGTTGGAAGGGGCGATTGAGTATGCTCACTTTTCACAATCTCTTCGTTTTATGGCTGATTTGATGGATGCTAAAGTTGGGATTGTTCAAGCCCGAGATATCACTAACGCTAAATTTGGTACAACAATTTTCATACAATCAAATAACGACATTAAATTAAACTAAAAATTCTTAGATAAAAGGTCAAACTATTATGCGTGAAAGAATATTCGATGCAGCTGATAGGTTAGCTCTTATTCTCAAAGAGCTATACCTTGCTAGATAAAGCATTAACGCAATATCTTAGCGGTATTTGTATGGTGCCAGGAAAAATCGTTGCACCAAGCTACTTGTTAACTGCCCCTGTTGAAAATTATCATACTTATGCTCACAACTTTGATACCTTGAGAGAGCACGTCATTAAAACGCTTGGTGATGATATTAAAATCGCATTTGAAGTGTCAACAGAGTTAGCTTTAATTTTATCTTCTTATAAGGAAGTTATTAACGATAGTAATTTCAAACAAAATATCGAAGAGTTATCACTGATAGGTATGCCGCTACCTAAGGCAATTGATGAGTATTTTGAACATGTCATGATGACCTTAAGTGAATATCAATACCTTGATAAGAAAAACGACATTAGGGATATATATGTGCGCTTTCAAACAGCGATGTATCTAACTCCAAGGGAGCCTATCTCGCTCGTTCATGATGTTATATTAGTCTGTCAACATCTTACGGTGTCAGACTTTCTGTTCTTGCCCTTGGAAAGAGTAAAAGCGTTTGTTGTCACCACTGGCCATAGAACATCACATGTAGTCGAATTAGCAGAACAATTAAATATCCCTATGGTGATTCAAATGCACGTTGACATTTTGTCGCTTAAGCACCCAGTTCGATTATCCTTAAATGAACAAGTTATCACGTTGATCTAAACTAAAATGTTTACTACAAACAATCGTTAAGTAGGTTATTGCATAATTATTTAACTCATTTACACTTTATACATCGCATTGACGATCCTTCTTTTTTCCAGTTAGAGCTATCACGCTTTAACTCTGGCAAGCAGCCACGACTGCTTTCGCCTTTTATTCCACCAGTATCTTTATCAAACTCGCTTCGAGATTGATTTTATGCCTTTTATTAGGCTTTTCAACTGTGTTCTTATTAAACTTTTTTAAATTTTATAAGGCACCCCCTATTCACATATTTTATTTGTGAATAATTTTTAAGGAGAAAACCATGGAGTTTTTTACAGCTCAAGACCGTTCTGCACCCATTACTATCGAAAATCGTGCTATTTCTATTCCAGCATGTGGCAATTTACCATTTTTTTTTGGTAACCGTCGATCTTTGGAAAAAGGAATATTAGTAAGTCATTCTGATGATATTTTTTATCGTTTGAGTAACTACGAGTTAGTTCACATTAGAAAAGCATTCTTTGCAAATTCTAAAGCGATATTAACGGCACCTTTTGATAGAAATGATTGTGATAGTTGGTTTCTAAGATTAGATAAAAACAAAATGATTGTTACTGAGAATTTTGTTGTATCTACTGAAACCGCTCGTATTCTTTTGCATTTTGGTGGTGTTATGGACGAAAAAGGTGATTTTACCTTTAAGACTATTAACAAAGCTTATGCTGCATCTGAATATATTATTGCTCGTAGAAAAGTTAAGAAAGTTATTGCTGCTAAAAATTCAATTACTGAATTTTTAAAAGCTGATCATGTCAAGGATAAGTCTATTTTAGTAGTCAATCCTTCAGACTTTGTGACTTCAGAAATTGAAGACTTAGCTTCAACTAATATGGTTGACTTTGTAGAGCCCTCTGGGAACTTAGCAAAGCAATTAGTAAGTAAAGGCGGTGTTTTTAAAGGTCATTCAATTTATGAATTATCGATTAAGAACAAGTACGATTTTATTGTATTTGCCGGCGATACTAATGACGTAAATGAACTTGTTCCACGTTCAGTACGCCATCTTAGAGCTACCGGAAAACTGGCTTTTATTGCTCCATCTGAATATAGAAGTGTTGCCAATCGTTTTACACAACGATTAATCGCTATTACAGGTGAATTTAGTAAAAAGCTTAACGCTAGTACTGAGGTTACATTGATAAATCGCTATTTGATTTCAAACAGTCATTTAGAAGTTTTATTAAAAGCTTCATAACGTAACGTATTAAAAAAATTCTTTTTTTAAAGCATCTATTTTATAGAAGCTTTTTTTTTGCCTAAAATTCAAGTGTTGACACTTTTTACTGCTAAATATTATTCGATTATTAAACACCGTCACGTATAGTTAACTACATTGAATAAAAAAACCGTTGGAAGTAATAATGACATCAGAACATAGTGACTCTTTTAATCCGTGTGGCGCACCAAAATTCTTCTTTAAATTAACAGAAGAAAGTCTCGTCAATAGTGAAATTGCCTTTTGTGCAACGCAGGATCCCTTACTACACTTTTCATTTCCCCTTGACCTTTTAACGCCTGAAAAAATTGTTAGACTCAAAGAAGGACTTGTTTTACCTGAAAACATGGTTCTTTTACGTCGTAATCTGCTAAGAGAAGTTCCGGTAAGTGAACACTTTATCCACGCTATGCTTGCCCTTTACATGCTAGTGGACGAAATTGACTATAGTGACGATACAATTAAGACCATTTCGCAAACAAAAAACATCCCTATTCGTGAGTTTGTGAGTGCTCCGGGTAACTGCAATCTGTTTTTTGTCATGGATTTTGATCTTAAAGATTTGACGTTATCGTGCATCGAAGTCAATTCAACCAAGCCTATCGTAATCAACAGAGCCAAGTTAAACGTAAAGCAAGTCAGTTTATCCGCGTGGAAAGGCCCGCAAGTTCCTATAGAAGACTATGAAGCTTTCTTTTCTGCTGATGAGAAGACGTTTCAAAGTCGAGTTAAGGAAGTAGAAACATGCACCAAGCCAAGAGACGAACATGATGAATACTAAAATTAGAATAGTCATACTGATAGGGTTTAGTTTTATCGCTGCTTGTTCTGAACAAAAAGTTGATGAATCATCATTAGAGACACCGTCACCCCGCATAGAGAAATCTGTCAAACAGCAACAAACGCTGCATGATAAAGTGCAACTGAGCATTGAATTACAGCCATTTCTGCAATTATATGTGCGTAATTTATCTGAACAATCATTAATGGCCATACAGATACAATCTACGGATGGGACACAATCATTAAGACATGTTTTTGCCAATGGGTATTTACTCCCTGGTACAAGTCGCGTTATCTCAAGAAAAGACATCGCTAATGAACATAACAAGGACTGGAAAATTACAAATCTAGCCTTTGACATAGCTAAGAAGGGTTAATCATGACAAATCGTATTGACTCTCCTTTTTGGTACTTTAATAAAAATCTAGAGAAAGACTTTACCCTTGAATTAAGAGGTTTATTAACAACACCTATAAGAACAAATATAAAGGTTGATAAGATCACACGGTTACAGGCTGAATTTTGCAGTGAATTGGAAATAGAATTAATTCACGCATTGAAACCTATTGCTAATGATTTTACTTTCGTCAAGGACATCGATAATGATGATATGGGTCCTTACGCTTATATTGCTCAAGTTTTAGGAGCTACACGTTATGAGCCCCCTTTAATGCTCAACGGTGGCCACCATTTTGATCATGTGGTATTGGGAGAGTTGTATATTGGTAATGTAATTGAAGTGGACATAAATAAAGTTGATGTAAAACTCTTTATAACCGGCATTTTTGATGACTCGTTACAAGCGGTGATTTTAAGTGAGCAAAACAGTAATGTATTTAAACCATTTCAAAACCTATATGTCAGAGATGTATAAGTCTTAACAAGGGTCGATGCTTGTGCCAAATATAAAAACCCCTCATAAGCCTAAAGTCCTATGAGGGTTTTTTTATAGCTGGTAATAATAACCCAACTTTTTAGGCTTTGTTTAGCTTGTCCAATGGCGCTGAAATGAGAGTTCACACCAAAGACCTTTTAAGGGTAATACACCATACCAATAAGCAACATGGATAATTAACCCCCTATTTTGCCCTTGCTTAAAACGGCCAAATAAACTTGCTAATGCTATACCAGCAACGGCACAAGTGAACATCCATCCTATAATAACGCCAACAACCAAGCCTAATACAATAAACAACGCTTCATCTGCCTCCCAAAACCAAATTTGGGGTAGTTCGTCTACAAATTGTGGAATGGTAACACTGTCCATAAATTACTCCTTAATCGCAACCTTTAAAATGGCACTCACCGATGTCATATATGATCTCATTGGGAGCCTCAGGCGTAACAATTGTTTCTTCATTACAACTGTCACTATTGTCACTACAAACTTCTACAGCATCATCTTTGGCATCAAATAACGATGCTGAAACAGTAAAGGGTGATTTATTCAATGTTTTCTCTTCAACGTTAACATCGACGATCGCACTTTCTTTAGATACAGCAGAATTATACTTATGCTTCCAGAATACGTATTCTGTATCCTCAATCACGACAACCTGATCATTACTTTTATCAAGTTTCACCATTGTTGTTTGCGCACGAGTTGTTTGATATACAGTAAGAAAAGGTCTATTGGATTCTTTAAAAACCTTATCATCAATAAATGCGCTATTCGAAGAAGTCGAACACCCACTTAAAGTACTTACTAATAATGCCGCAAGTAGAACGAATTTATTCATAGGTGTCTTCCTTTATTTATTCACAACGGATTGAGACTTAGCATCAATATTTTTCCATATGGATGCCAAGTAAGTTTCATTTAGTTCGCCAACAGGAGGGCCTTTAGGGATCAATCTACCCACAAACGATGAGCCATAGGTATTTGCGTATTCAAAAGCCTTATTAGCGTAAATAAGTCCATCAGGATCGTCTCCTTCACCATAGCTGTAACAACTTAATGCATTAAAATCTGTTATATTTCTTTTTTTGCATGCTTTCAAAATTTTTGCTGCTACACGCAAATTGGTTTCAGTGTTAAGTAAATCAAAGACCGTATTAACTTTATCATGATGATAAAGCCATGATATTTGCATCAGTCCGATCCCGAGGTTGGTGTGACCGGTAGCGATAAGTTGATTCAATACTGCCTGTGCTTCTTCCTTCGTCTCTGGATATATACTTATATGTTCCATCTGACCAATACTTTTTTGTACACCTACACCGATAGCGAAAGGTGAAGGTAAAAACCGTTCGTTAATTAATTTACCTGACTCTTTTAACGCCACCGCATATAGAACTTGCGGCGAGACATCCGCTACTTTGGCATACTTAAACCAATCTAAATGATTAATGTGTCGTTCTATCGCATAGTGAGAATCATGAAGGTTAGCTTTAACCTGACTGGTTATTAAGACCAGCATGAACATAAGAACACATTTATAACGCATCATGTTCAGCCATCGCTTTTTTGAAGTACCTAACAACATGACGGTATTTATATGAGCGATATATGGCCAAGCTGATCAGCAGTAAAAATATGCCTCCGGTGATAACACCCAATACAAACGGTATTGTTTTGTTTCTTTCCAAAATAGCAACAGCACCAGGCGCCATTCCATTGGGTTCATTCTTTTGTGCTTGAGTCCATTCCTCAGGAAAAAGGCTAACTTGGTTTAATGAGATCGCGCCTATAAATCCATGAACAAATGGTTTTTCGAGTCGCCAGTCTTTTACCCATATAACGTCATCTTGGTTTACGTTTTGAGCAAAGCTTGCTTGAGACAAAAGCATGAAGATCAATATCATTAAGACGCGACTCATTATTAATTTACCAACGTAGTTTCAGGTATGTTATTTTTTGCTACGTCAGCCCTTTCAATGGTTTCTGAAAGCTTTGCAAAATAGTTGGGTCTGGGTAACCCATTAAAGAGAAACCATTCTCCATCTACTTTAGAAACGACTAATGGCACACCGTTATAGCCGTATTTTTGCATTATTAAGGCATTATTACTGAGCATAGCTTGCCCTTCTGCCGTCACAGCACTGTTGGGTTTAGCAGAACTTCTACTCATAAAATCTTTCATCAAAGCAAGACCTTCATCGTTGTCGGTCGCGCTCGCCATTATATTGCCTTTATTTAGTGAATCTTCACCTAGAAATCCAACCGGGACCCACTTGATTTTTAGGTTTTTATTCGACTTCGCAAGTTGTGCTTGGAAAGATTGATAAGTTTTATGGCAATAACCACAATTAGCATCAACGACCACATAAACTGTATTTTCCCCTTGCCCTTGCACAAAGCCTTTAGCTCCTTCAAATTCATTGGCAATATCGCTTAGATCTAATGCAATTTCACTGTTATATTTTGCCGTAAGTTGTTCGCCACTCGACGTGTTAATTAAATTACCATTGATTAAGAATGAAGCCGTTTCGTCGGTATAGAACACCATCTTTTTATATTGATTCGTTACTACTCCCACACCTATAAATCCAAGTTCGGCTTTAAAGTATGTCGCTGTTTTAACAAAACTAGGCGTTAAATAAGTCGCTATTGTTTTTTTAAATTCAACACTTGGAACAAATGTTTCATTGGCAAAAACCAAAGACGGTAATAAACTCATTGTTAAAATTATTTTTTTAAGCATGTGATTTTTCCTTTATATTTGGAACTTCGTTGTGTAATAAATTTTTTAAAAATTGGGTCAGTAACACTTTTACTTCGCTTTCTGCAGCTTTTTCCAATGCTAGATTCAATATTGCCGCCTCAACAGCCAATACAATGTTAGGACTTTGTTCACTCGCGGGTATATACATCACTATCCGTTCATCTCTGGGGTGAAGATATTTTAATTGGCCATCATCCTTTTCATTTTGCTTATTAATTTCACGTCGGACTGTATACATTTGATTTTCAGTTAGACCTAATGCCGATTTAATCGTCTTTAAGGAAAATGATTGAGTGCCATGTTTTGAAATATAATCAACAGCCAAACGAATTGCGTATGCACGACAAGTCGTAATTTCTGAAACATCTTTCATTATTTAATACCTGCTGATGAATAGAGTTGTAAATTGACAATAGCGTTTAATATCTCGATGAACCTTGATGGGTCACCTTCTGCCAATCCAAGATGTGTTAGATATTGAGCACCCACTACCACTGTCGGCGTCACAGTTAAGCCATAGCTATCTTGTTGTTTTTTTAGATTGTTAACCATAGACACAAACTTAGGATCACGGATCTTCGTAATAAAATCCTTAATGTTAACTTTGGCATCGACCATAGACTCTTTAATCAGTCGGGCTAGTTCATCTGTATTGGATATTTTATGGATATGGGTATAGATGTTTGTCACAAACTTATCTAGGTAATAATCATTCAACGCTTGTTGCTTTACGAAATGATAAGCAACGGCCAGCATTCTTGATGAATCGGTTTCATCTACAACCGGTGTAGCCGAGTACAATAAGTTTCTCGGTAAGCTTCTACCCCATACCGAAATGAAACTCTCAACCTGTTTGCAATAAGGGCAGGTAAATGAAAAATAATACCTAATGATGTTTTTATCGGTCGCATATTGATGAGTGATAATTTCTGGGATGTTTGTATACACATCCGTTTTTCTAGCTTCGTCACTCATATTTACGTTGTTTTGTGCAAACAGTTGAGTCGAGACAGTTAAGAGTAAAGTAAAAAATAAACGTTTTTTCATGTTAAATCCTATGTTGCACATTAGCTGACATTAACCATGCTGATACTGCTAAAAACAATGCCCACCAACCGACATATAAGGGCGATATGGCGAATGGCCACACCAATAGTATTGGTGGTAAAATCATGACACTTAAGAGCACAGTTTTACTGACGGTATAAATATTTAAAGACGCATTATCTTCACTTGTTTTGCATATTTCCCTTTGCATTAGTCCATCGACTAAGGAAGGGATCAAAAAAGGTAAACAATGCAGAAAGCAAATTAGCAGCAATTGAAATCTAAACATGCCTGATTTAACCACCATCCAAAAAGCGTCTAATCTATCCTGAACATAACTCCATATTTTCGACTTACCTAAACGATCAATGCCTGCGTTGCGCTTAACAGACTCATCATGTGTTTTGGGTAAAAAGAAGCTATAACTGCTTTTTATTATTCCGGTATCTACAAACATTGATTGATATACTTCAACACTATTTGCATACATTTCTTTAGTCTTTTCAACACCGAACCATTTATTAACGGTGACCACTTCTTTTCTGAATTCTGTTTGTACATAGCTTGGGTTTATAAAAACCATTACCACAACAATTTCACAACCCAAAATAAGCAACCAAAATAGAACGGTTTTACTCATGCGTTAAATTCCTAACAACCAATTAATCGATGCAAAAAACCAACTATCGATAAACATATAAAAATCGCGATAATTAATCGCATGTTTCATCAAGAAACTGCCCAGCATCATACCTAAAAGTAAAAACATACTTTTCACTGAAAAGATATTGGAGATGAGCCGTAGTATTAATTCAAATATCATATTCTTACTATGCTAACTTTTGCTTGTTTTGGTCGATACTTGCGTAAATATTTTGCATTTCTGGAATAGGCGGCATATAGGTCAACGTTAACTCCGCTTTATTTTTAGTGAAATCTGCAAATAGACCTTTAACCACTTCTACATCAATGTTTACTTGCGCGTCGTTTCCTCTTGTTAGATTTACTTGCAATTTCTTTTCTATCGCCGCTTTAATACTCAATACTCTTGAATTCAAATGGCGTGGTAGCATGGACCACTGCCTCTCAATTTTAATTTTTTCGCTCGTTGATATGTGATTACATTTTTCTAAATAGTTTATTTGAGTGATCAAAGTATCAAGATAAAGATATAACTCAATTAGCAAATTACTCGTTGAGTTAAACAACTTCACTTGGCAAATAGCGGGTTCACTCGCACTTATAAAATCATAGCCTTGTTCTTTATATTGATTAAGGTATCCCTGGCACTCAGCAATTTCTGTTAAAATTGACGTATTCACATTTTCAATCAGTGTTTGAATGTACTTTTCGAAAGGTTCTATACCTTCCAATGCTCGAAATCGCAGTAGACCTCCATTAATACCCGCTATGTTTTGTCCAATAATGGATAACTGAGATAGATTTACGTGCACTATTCTGTTGACGATAGGAAATTTCTTAGTTGCAAATATTTGGCTTTTCGGTGTAATGCCCATTGAGATAAAGGCATCTAATGCACCATTGCTTTGGCGTCGGTTACTTTTGCCCTGCTTGCCTTTTTGAACTTTATGATCAGATTGCTGTGTGCGGGAATTTACGGGTTTGTGTGAATGACTTTCCACCTGAACATTTACTTGCGATTGTTCAAGTGTCTTAACTTTAGTGGATGCATTTTGTTTACTATTACTTTTAACACTAGGCTGATGACTTTTCGATGAAGGTTTAACATTACTTTCTTTAGTCGGGTTTTTTGATGAACCCTTACCATTATTATTGGTAGCTTTGTCAGACGCTGCTTTAGAATTACTATTATTTTTTGCGGTTTTCTTAGGGCTAGATTTTGTGGTTTTCTTAGGGCTAGATTTTGCAGTTGACTTAGTGGCGGAATTTTTAGTTTGTGTTTGCTCTTTACTGATAATAGCCATAATAGCGTCCTCTTTATAATGTTAATTCTCTATGTGAATTAAAATATAAAAAGGACGTTCTAAATTGTTATTTTTCTACCCCCATTAATATCCCTTCTTTTTTCACCTTTGATAACTCTTCAAATTCCGTTGTCTGCCCAAATGCATCAAAATTAATAACACTAGCTTCATATTTCAACTCAGTAGGACAACTTATATAAGGCACGCGTAATTTGGCCACTTCACCACCAGGAAATTGTGTAAATGAATGTAGATCCATTAAATAACCTAATGTCTCGGGGGGTATCAGTTTAATCTCGACTTCTTGCCCTTGTTTGGTATAACCGGTGTTAAAGTCAATATCTTGCTTTGCAGCCGTCGTTTGTGTTGTAACACCTTCACTAATTCTTTTAATAGTGGTGTTGAGTAGTTTTGCTGTAAATTTCTCCATACTATTTGGATCGCCGGTACGAAGAAATGATTTTGTGTTGGTGTTACCTAGCATTTGATCTGCTTTAGGTGCACTTCCTAATCTGACTTCAATATCACCGACTGTCTGAAAATAGAATTTAAAACAAGATTTTGACCCCCTTGATTTGTTTGCAAGGTTAACCGCAGAATCATTAACATAATCAGAAGATTCATCCCCATAGATATTAAAGGGAATGAGATCTTCCTCTTTATAACAAAAGTACCTATCTGAAATAACAGATATGGTATCTGCTAGTACCAAAGATCCCAATGCATTTGCTACGGTTTTATCACGTAAAGAGGCCAAATTAACATAGAGAATGTCACCTCTATGTGCGATAGAACGTATGTCTACTATCGGTCTTTGGTCTGGACTTAATTCTGAGGGTGATAATAAATCTCTAATACTACCGCTTGTTAACTGGGTTAATGGTGGGAGGATATTTTGATAAAGCTTCTTATAGTGGCTTCTATCATGTTGATAAGTAGAAATGATAGTATTCATTACTTTATCAGGATGTTTATCTCTTATAACCTCGTATTGTTGAAACACCAATTTTGCTTTAATTTCGGTGCTACTTTGATCTGAATCTAGCTGCTTAACAATGCGTTTCATTTCTGGGAAGCGACCAAGATATTCTCTGCCTACCAATACCATTAAATCATCAATCTCACTCTCTAAGTAATGGAGTACTTGTTTTAAAGATACTGGAGCATTCACTTGCGTTAAACCTTGCAATACTGTGTTAACTGCACGCCATGCAAAACTTTTAAACGCATCTTCTTTTTGATCGCTAAAAATACTCATTGTTCGTTCAGTCAATTCTGTAACCTCTGTATAATTACAAAAAGGATTAATCCGACAACTTTTTGATGGCGCAGCCGGCGTAAAACAGTAAAGTCTGTGTTCCTGTCCTAATAATTTCAATGTAGCATTGACTAAATCTAAAAGGTTTTCGTCCTTTTTAGGATCTATAATGAGCGCTCCCTCCCCTCTCACAATCGCCTGCACTAGATCAAATGATAATTTCCTGCCTTTTCCTGCACCTGTCTCTCCACCGACCGATTCATGTGAATATCTATGTTCTAACGTGTGAACTATGTCTTCCTCATAGTTTTCTAGGTGGTGTAAAAAAGGCAGTCCCTTACCGACATATTTTGTATCTATACCTAAAAACTTTCTAATACTCATATACCCTTCAGATGGCTTTAACTTACTCTTGATAGCAGAATTGTATTCAACCAACTTTTGAGTGTGATTTGAATCCCAATAATAACCTTTTCCATACCACACTTTGTCCATGTTACTTTGTTGCCACTTGATCAGTTCTTGTAACGTTATATTTAAATCATTGATAGCATAAATACGAGCTCTACTATTTAAAATAATCAGCCCCTGATAAAGCCTGGTGGAACCTATCACTAGCATAGGCACAGTTGTTAAAAGCATAAAGCGAATGCCATAGCTACCATAGGCACCAATTAGCGCTGAAATACCAGCTCCTAGGATCCAAAAAAGACAAGCATATAACTCAAATGCCGTTCGCCAAGTGTTGTCTAATTTAGCCACATTGATTTCCTAGTATTAGTGTTGAAAGTTGATCGTCGATTGAATAACCCTTACTCAGCACTTCTTTAACGGGGTATCTACCTTTGTACAAATAAGCTTCGACAATAAAACTTTGGACTGGCAAGTTAAAATGAGAAGATTTTAGAAATTTTTTGGCTAATATAAGATTGTTTTTCTCAACTCGTAATATGTCTGAGTTATTTACATCAATCATTTTTTTAGAAAATAAATAACTGATCCTTAGAAAAATATTTATTATAAAATCACACTCTTCAGAGCTATCAAACTCATTTTGACGGATAAGTTCGCTGATTTTCTTGTTGTGTTTTTTCCGCTGGTTCCTTTCAGAAGCCTTAGTCAAATTTTCATCCAAGGCTTCAACTTTTTCGGCTGAAGTTTCGTATGATGAATTAACCTTTTTACCTCCATTGTTAATTGGTTTTTTATTCGAACTTGCCTTAGATCTGACATCTTTATGCTGGGTATCATTAGTTGAATGCGCTGGCTGTTGAAGATTACTTGAAAGTTCGGGGGTTATTTCCACATCATTAGATTTTGTTAGGCCAAGCATATCAATCGCTGCTTTTTTTATTTCATTTGGATCTGCAACTCTTTTTGGTTGTGCTATTTTTTGGTCTGTACTTTGTTCTGCAATTTTATTTTTACTTCTTACAGTAATATTGGCGATTGTATCTATTGCTCCTTGTTTAATTTGCCTAATCTGTTCTTCTTCACAATTTGTAGTCATGTGATCCCTTTCACCGATTATTACTGGGGTGACGTCAGAAGAATTATCAACCATTACATCAATTTCTGACGCCTGGATATTATTCACTACATGTTGTTGCTCATCAAAGTGATTTTCAGAATACGCTTCATCTAGTTCATGAGAGTAGCTTGCACTGATAATGGCATTGATTTCTTCTGCTTGATTTATAGCGGAGTGAGTAACGTCCTCAGTAACTTGTTGCAATGATGGTGATGATTCAGTTGTTGTATTAGCGACATGTTCAGTGACGTTTTCTTCTGCCGACGGTGATGTAAGTGATTCATAATAACCTAGAGGGTCTTCATTAAGACCTCTCGCTTCTAATGGTATGCTTTCTAATATCCTGGCTTCGGATACAGAGGGGTTTTCATATGAACTTTGGTAAATACGTTCACCTTCAAGTAGCTTAAGTAAATGCGGTTGTTTTATAGTAATAACAGAAGCGCTTGACCATTTTTTGCTTTCTTCGCCATCAGCATTAACTTCTATGTTTTCAACGTAAATAGTATGAATAGCACAATGCTTAGTCGAACTTTCCCCCACCAAAATCAAGTGATTCGTGTTATGGAGAATGCTTATGAGACTGTCTGCTGGATCTTCATCAACACTAGAGAGACGCTTACCTAAACCAATAATCGCTTCATATATTGCATTAAGGCCATTAGGATAATGAATATGTAAACCACTGTTTGTCCAAAAATAAGGTCTAGAAAAATAGCCTTCATGTGAATTATCTGGACCAAAATAAAAAGACTGCAAGCCTTCGAAAAACATTGAACTGTTACAATTATCGCGCGGTATTCTCCCGTACAATTCCATGTAATACCGGGTAGAACTTCTATCAGCTGCCTTAATTATTTGATTAAGTAAATTATTTGTTTCTGTATCTTCTTTATATAACACTTCATTAATTTGTTTTTTAAGTAAAGCTGGGTTTTTATATAGCTTGAGAATACCCGCTATTTCAGACAAGGCAATTCCTGAATAGGACTCATGCTTTTTATGTATTCTTTTAGTGTCGTAAAAAGCTTTATAATATTTTACAGAATACATATTCACCCAATCAAACAACGTTTCATCTGTTGCTTTCCAAACGGGTATGTCGTAATTGATATTTACTTCGCGGTCACATGCTCGTACGAAAAAGTCACTAATGGGTTTTCCTGTGTCATGAATCAAAGCAAGAACATAAACAGCTAATGGCATTGAATCTTTATGTTCATGCCTAAATTCACTATCTATTTCTCGATAGATTTCTTTATGTGAGTTAAGCAGAGTGACTGCAGAAATTGCTGTTTGCAAAGCATGCTCGAAGGCCCCACCATTGTCTCTATGATGATGGTCGTAGCTTGCGGGTAAACACAGATAGTATTTAGCCATGTACTCAATGAGGGGTAATACCCAACAATCAAACTCCTGATCATTATAAGGAAGTATTAATCTGGATTTATGAATGTAGAGTTTGTTCTTTTTTATTAACGCCGCTAAATCTTTTTTCCCACCAAATGTTTGCACCACACGCAATGGTAGTCGAGTGAATAAAACGTCACTTATATCTTTTTTTGAATAACCCAGAAAGTTAAATATTTTTTGTAGCACAGACAAAGCCAAATAGTGGGGGTGTAACTTTTTATGTGACTTTTACCTGAGAACACGGCAATAAATTTATAATCATTATTTATACGCAAGTATTCATCAATGTTCACAAATATAAGTACGTTTATTACATTGTGAGTTCTTAATGCGATTGTTCATTTTCACTATAATTTTTATCGGGTCAATCTTTCCAGCTTTAGCCCAGGATGAACCTGTAAACTTAAACATCATGGAAGTTATGAAAGATGCGCCATATCGCCAAATAAATTATCGTGCGCTGATCAATTTTAAATCTCCTCTTATCGCTCAGCGGGTAACTGCTTATTTGTACGATAAAAATTCTGTAGAACTTAAACTTTTAAAAACCTTTAGATTAAATCGACTACAGAAATTCGAAATTGATTTTCAATATTTTAATAAAAAAGACCTTTACTTAGTATTCTTGCTTGATGAAGTAGGTTTCAATTTCAATGACATAAGACCGGCTCAAATGGTCTGCATGACAAAAATTGATAATGAATACACCGCAGCTATTATCAATTGCGATTTCGGCACCACTATTTCATACATGATGGCCTTCGACGGCAAAGGCTCGGATGTTTTTAATTCAAACTCCATAAACAAGTGGCTTACTTATTTAGATAGCTCAATATACGAAAATCAGACTTACCAAAATTACGTTGGCATGTTCGCCGTTAGCATGACGTATTTAACTCGCTATCCAAAACATATTTCATTAGAGATGGTCAACACCGGTTTTATTAAAGTGTATTCAGAAATAGTTAAAGATTATATTTTAAGGATTTCTTCACGGTACTATGCAGATATAGACAGTTTTGAGGCCGCATTATCTCGCTTGAGTAATGGTTTTTCAGGGTTTGGCTATAAAGTTGAAAAAGACAGATCTCTTTTATTTAAAACCGCTTTATCAGGTCTATCGCTAGCTGAACAACATCAAATTTATTTAAATGATTTTTTTAATGGCGGTAAAGAACTCCGTTTCATTAACAAGACAGTTTACCGCTTAGCGAGTGTTAAATTTAACAAACCTAGCAGAACAATATTATGGACTAAATGGCCATGGATGAACCATGTCGTTGTTGAAATAGATGGAACGAAAGAGGTCATCGTTCATGATGATTTCTTTGTAGTCCCTGGTCAATTCACCCAAATCAAGATCACTCCTTTTGGTACACGTGGAAAATTTGTGGAATCTATTTTCTCGCCGCAAAGTCTAGATGGAATAGCGCAATGATAAATGTTAATACGTTTATACATTCATTAGATAATAGTAATAATCTTGTTATTACACCGCATGTAATGAACGATGCTGGGCTAAAAAAAACCACCTACATCACAGCAGAGCAATTAATACATCGTATGTCTGTTAATTGCGAAAATGTAGTATTTAATAATGCATTAGGGGTTTATGTAGACCCCATATTAAGTGCAGCATTATCTCAGTATTCATTAATTAGTGCTCAAAACTTTATTAATGAAAACTACGATAAAAAAATCTATACCGATTTCATATCTACGTTTGGCTTACCCTTATTAATTTTATTACATAACAATATCGAACACTATGTTGATAAATTTTTACAATTCTACAGTGACAAAAATGTATATGTTTTAGATAAAGATAAATTTTGCCCTCTATTCTTAGACTTTTTATTATGTTTACAGCGATACACCACTGTTCAATGGATTGATACCTCAGCAGTTCGCCCTATCAATAAAAAAAATAAAATGGGTATTGCAACGATATTGGCGCCAGTATTTGTTTGTGATGCTATAGAGTTACAGTGTTTAAAAACTTCATTAGATGTTTCTCGCAACACTGTTCAAAGATTATCTTATTCTTCGGCTTACCAAGCCATAAATCTTTTTTTCGATTTCTTTCACAACCCAAGTGTCCACACAGTTATTCCTTTTTTAAAGATGGTACTTACAGAAGAGCAGATCACAAACAAGAAGACCTTCATTCCACTATGTAACGATGTTTATCAGTCATATATTAATCCTCTCAATGAAAGTGACTTCTTGTTACCCGATGAGTTGTCTTTTCTCAAACATGTATCGCTTATTGATCGTGGAAATGTATCAGCAGTTATTAGTTATCTTATTTATTTTTCTCCTTTATTTGAGAAATTCCCCCTACCTAGGAAAAGGGTATTAGAAGATTACTTACTAAATGAATCAGAGTTTAAGTTTGACGATTTGTTTGCAACATTTAAGTCAATAGAGTTAATCAGTGAAATTGATACCGATTGGCAATTTAGACATCACGTATTTATTGCAAAGGATAGGTCGCTGTCTTCCTATCCTGTTATTGCTAAAAAGTTAACCGAAATAGATTTACAGGATATATAAAATGAGCCAATACGACCATGTGCCTCCTTACTTCAAGTCTGTTACAGATAAAGAATTTGATGATAATTTCATTGCTGACCGAAATAAAGTCATTGATTGGGTAGGTGTATTATTTACCCAAAATGTTTTTGATAATGAAGTGACTATGTCCCATGACCAGTTGACTAATTGGCTAGGTAGTTGGGGGATGGGTCTAACCGGTATGAGTAGCTATAAAGCATGGACATTTGAAGATTACGCGGATAAAAGTAAATGGGAAAGGATTGTATGGCGACTATTTCATGTATATCCATTGGGGTTTCTTATATCCCGTTATAAATTTTACAAACTTGATTACCTAGGGACATGGAACCCTGCTGTTGAATCTTTTGCGACTTATTCAAAAGGAACGACGACTAATATGATGACATCAAACCGACATATTAATGGGGCGTCAATTGCACAAGCTATGTACATGAAGATATTTGGCGAAATAACAGAATTTGAAGATAATGCCAGCATAGCGTTAGCACTTTATGATGTTTTTTCGGCTAATCCCAATATTGATAATCCACTATTTGTAACATTACGCAGAGCTTTTAAAAAAACGCTTTGTGTTAATGCTTACCCCCTTCCTTATTTTTGGAATGATTTCATATTACATTTATTTGGTTCTGTCCCTTCTGAGTATAAAGATATTTCACACCTAATTACGATACAAGATAAAGACCCTAAAAACTTCAAGTTAGACGATGTTCTTTATCAAGGTGATGTAGACATAGAGGTTCAACAACCTTTAGTTGAAGAAAATAATGAAAAATCTCAAGCAGTGATTATATCTGCAGATGAGAATATGTTTAATGCCATATTTAATCGATTATGTTCGATGCTTGATTCAGAGGAGTACTCCTTTAACGGAAAAGGAGCTGTACTGCATAAAATTGAAAATCACTATTTTCTGGTGCACCCATTATGGGTAAATCGCATCTGCGATAAAAACACCGATGAAAGTATTGCTGATCAAGTAGTCAGCTACGCTCTCGAAACAGAAAAGATAGTCTTGTACACAGGCCATATTGATATTCCAAATAAATCCGGTTTTCCGGTCCACCTTGCTTTAGTTAATCCACTTTTGCATAAACATCTCCCAGATAAAATTATTAATGCTGACAACAATGTTGATATCAGAATAATCGAAAAAAATAGCACACAAACTATAAAAAGTTCGCAATATTAGATATTAAAGGAGAGTTTTATACATGTTATTTTCAAGATATATAAAAGATCGTGGCGCTGCGATCAATAGCGTTGATAAGTTAGCGACGGCGGTTTTGGTGCTTGTAGTTTTAAATGCAATATTACTTTGGTCTTCATTTTCTAACCATGAGCGTTTTATCTTTTTGCCTGCAAAATTAGATACCAGAGCAACACTCGCTTTTGATGCAGCATCTAAAAGTTTACATGAAAAATATGGTTTATCTTTTTCTGTTTTGATTGGCAATCTAACGCCAGCATCCGCCAATAATGTTATTGACTCATTAAAGTTAATGTTTACACCTCAACTTTACAAAGAAATGCATTCGCAACTTCTTGTACAAGCTAAACAAATAAAGGAAGCGGGAGTAACATTATCCTTTACTCCCGATAGAATTGAATATGAACCGGCAACACGCAAAACCTTTGTTACTGGTATTCAACGAACAGCGACTCATCAAGGCGAGCCAAAAGAGAAGATGGTGACATATGAATACCGATTATTAATCTCTGAATATATTCCTTACATTAGTCACTTTAATTTTTATCCTGGTCCAGCACGCAATAGATTGTGGCTTGCGAAAAATCAAAATTCATTAACAAAATCTCTTAAGGAGAATGGCAATGCAAGTAAGTAGTATTGTTAAAATCAGCACTTATGCTTTTACGCTGTTATTTTCTGGATTCACATTAGCTCAAAGTGAATCAACCCATACAGCACAAATAAACAATCCTTCTAAAATGCATGAAATTTTAGTCGAACCTGGTGTTACAAAAATTGTTGCTGCAAGTATCCGTGATTTAAATGCAATACATACTCCATTTGAGCGACCAACCATTATTAAGCAAGCGGCTTTTGAGTTTGAAGTTCTAAATAACGTTATATATTTTCAACCAAAAGATGACAAGCCTTTTGGTTTATATATCACTGAGAGTGAAGATAAAGATGCACCTATTTACAAATTAACTGTTGTTCCTAGTAAAGTGCCAATTGGTCAACAAATTACATTAAAGCCTAAGAACCAACAATACTTTAATAATAAATCTGCTGATGATGTAAAACACGTGTCTCCTGATTATCCATCTTTTCTAATTTCATTATTGGCTGACTCAGCAAAAATGGGTTCTCCAAAGAGTTTCAGCAAGGACTTTCAATACGATAAAAAACCTTACTATCTCGGTAACGTTTTAGTGTCTCCATCGTATAGAACAGTTAATGCTAATTATGAAGTTATTGTGCTTGAAGCGACTAATAGGAATGACGTAACAGTACAATTAACAGAGTCAGATTTTGCCGTATTAACACCAGAGACAGGTTTAGTTGATGAAATTGAAAGTGTCGCCGCTATTGGTTTTTACCCTCGAATAGTACTCGAACCTGGAGCAATGACTAACATTTATTTAGTAAGGGTTAAAAATGATTAGTGAATTTAAATACAAATGGGAAACATTAACGCCTAGATCTAAACATATTTCTCTATTGGCAGGTATTGGTGGCATTATTGTGATCGCCGTTCTCGCTGGGTCTGATAAAAAAACTGTCAGACTGCCACCTGCTAAGAAAAATACTATTGAACTCATAGAAAGCAACACTGGTTCAATGGATATGGAGCAATTAGTCGGTCAAAATCAATTACTCTCCACTAAAGTTTTAGCTATGCAAGATAAAATGGCTTCTATGGATGAGAATTTTAAATCAGTGAAGCGCAGTTTATCGCTAAATTCTGAATTAGTTGAAACACCGCAAATTTTGTATGATCTAAAGCGGAAAATAGAACTCCTTCAAAATGCACAAGACCGTTTAAATGACATGACTATTGATAAAACAAGTTCTCACTCTAATAGTGACACTGATTTTATAAACAATATTGTTAGTGAACCTGATAACACTGTGCCAAATGTTATCGATACATCGAAGGAGGATTCTGTATTTGGAGATACAAGCGCCATTTCTAATACTCCATCTCCAGTTTTAACTATTCCTGACAATCCTTTGGCATATGTGAATGCAGCTTATGAAAATTCATCTGCTCAATCAGTTGAAACTAATCAGTATGTCAATAACACCGAAAACTTTGCCGAACCAGGAAAGCCTACCAGTGGTAGTTCAATAAAAATTATTCAATCGGAAAAATCAGCCCAAGACAAAAAAAATATAAAAATTGATAAAGAATGGATAGGTGCTGTTTTGCCTGCAGGCACTTTGATCCCCGGTATCGTTATTAGCGGAGTGGACGCACCAACAGGTAAAGCTGCTGAGAAAGGGGCTGTCGTTTCGACAATTAGAATTACAGGGCCTGCTATTTTACCCAATGGTGAAAGAGTGGACTTAACTGGTTGCTTTGTAGTTAATGATGTTAGAGGTGATTTAGCTACCCAAAGGGCAAGTTTTAGACCGCAATCTTTAACTTGTTCACTTGCAGAAATAGGTATTGTAGATACACCAATACAAGGCTATGTATCTGGTAAAGATGGAACGCTTGGTTTTAGGGGAAAGGTGGTAAATAAGCAAGGTTCAGCATTGATGTATGCGGGAGCTGCAGGTGTTATTGGTGGTTTTGGTAATGCTTTTAGTGGAGGAGGAGGAACCAATACAATTACTACTGGTGGCCAATTCGACTTGCCATCTACTGATGATGCTATGACGGCCGGTATAGGTGAAGGTATATCTGCTGCTAGTGATACTCTGTCTGAGTATTACAAAGAACAACTCGATTTGTTGTACCCAATAATTGAAATTAAACCAATGATTTTTGGTTCGATCCATTTAATAAAAACGGTTCAATTACGTTTATTCAAAGCCAAAGGTTAGTTATTTAGAGGACAAGTTATGTTGTTAACAAGCACGTTAAAATTGTTGAAGTCAATTATCATTGCCCTGCCTTTACTTACTCTATCGCAGTTAAGTATTGGCCAGGAAGCCTCAAATGAAGTCATTGCTAGCGCATTAATAGATAAGACTTCTCATTTTCCGTCTTTAGGAATGAAAGTCTTATCTGTAGATGGTAATAAACATGTTTTAATGTCGAATAATGGTCGGTATATCATTAAAGGTACTTTACAAGATTTATGGACTGGCGTTGAACGTTCATTTGTTGAAATAAATCCTGTGAATTATGCTGCTGCTGCAAAGATATTTGAATTTATGAACCGTGACGATCTGAGTATCAGTTTTGGTAATAGCAACGGTACTCCAATTGATATATTTCTAAGTTACTCATGTAAACAGTGCAAGTTGTTAACAGAGCAAATAATGGCTTCTCATTTCTTAGAGCGTTTCCACGTGAATATATTTGTTGTTTATGCCAATGATTTAGACAAGAAGATTGCAGAAGATGTTTTTTGTGGGTCTGACCAAAAAGAAAGTTTTGTTAAAAGATTTGTTACCAGAGATATAACTAACTTAAAAACCAGTTGTGCCCCTAAACAACCTAGCCTATCGATTGGATACGCTAACGTATTACCTGTTCGCTCGTTACCCGCAACACTTTCATATAATAAAAGCTTATATTACGGCGCACTTCCAGAGAACTTCTAAATCAATAAAAAAAAAGCAGAAAATATTTTGGCCCTTAAAAATAGGGTTAAATATTTTTCTGCTTAAATTAAGTTTGAATTATTTCAATATCATCATTACTAGCGTAGGCAATACAAGGAAAAATCTCACTTGACTGACTGCTTGCAATTGGTTCAATTGGATAACTCACTTCACCTTTAGTAATTTTCGCTCTACAACATCCACAATAACCATCTTTACAGTGCTGCATTAAAGAAACATTGGCTTCTTCTGCAGACTGTAAGATGGTTTTTGATTGGCAAGCTTTGACGTACATACCATTAATAATCATATCAAATTCCAAGTTACAGAATTTGATATTCACGAGGTAATTGATAACCTTTTCCAAAAGCATCTAAAAAATCGATACCTTTAGGGGTTTCATCTTTATCCCATAAATGATTAGGTGGTAGTAACAAGTTCACTTTTATTTCCGGACGGCTTCTTTTTAAATTATTAAATAATTTAATCATAACTTTTTGCCCGGTAAATGACTTATCCAAATCACCAAAAACATTCAGTACTTTAACTCCTTGAGGAGGCTGAAAATTTGGTAATTTATACGCATCAACTAAAGACCAACAAGGGTGTTTCATTTGATTAACAGCAAGCGCTGTTTCAATACCCTCACATATACCTAACTCTTCTCCTGCATCACTAAGAGGTATTACACATCCCTCTTTAGCATAGTTATCCTCATATAGAGGGGGCACTAACAGTTTAGCTTCAGGTACATTAGCTTTCTTGCCTGATTCTTTGTCTAGATAGATCCTGTGAAAACCCACAAGATTACCATCATAGCCAAAAATCTTAGCAATAATTGCTGGATAAAAGCCCTTAGTTATCAAATCTTCACCGCTTTCATCTTCATCAACATGATAGTAATAAAGATTTGGATGAAAAAATAACCGGTCTTTCATATGACTCATTAAATAATTTACATCAAGACCACGACTGACAATGTATTTCCTCGCTAATTCAGCGTCAGGACTATCAAAGGCAATAATTTCATTGAGTAATTTTTTATGAGATTTTAGCGCTTTTTCATTTAATTTTTTTACTGCAGGTTTATTTACAGCTACTGTTGAAGGTTTATGACTAAACTTCGCTTGTTTAAATGAACGAGATTTATCCTTTGCAAAAATAGGGTTGCTACTCAATTCTGACGCAAAATCGCGGCGTAATTGGTTACAAACATCAATTTCACTAGAATAACCTCCTAACTCTTTTGCTAAAGCTATTCCATCGTAAGTGCAAAATTTGCATTCTGGATGACAACAGTGACAACGAGCCGTATTGGTATCGCGCATGTAAAATTTACTTTTACGATTACATGATGGACATTCTACATTGCGATTATTTGCAAATAGCGTATCCAAGCGACTATCACTACAAAGTGTTGGTAAAATAGATTCCCAACGTCCTTCAAAATGCAAAGCCAATGCTTCTCTCATTTCTGAATATGTAACATTATTCATCTTGATTCTCCTTTGCTAATTGTTCAGCGAATTGTTTATCAATCTTTTTCCGCTTAACCTGCATATGAATTGATGCTCCATCAATCGATACAGGTGATTTAACAACGGGAACATTTTGTTTAACCTTTTTCACATCATCAGCCATAGTGCTTAAAGCAATGGAGGCCTCTTCAGTGACTTCAGTTAAAATGGCATCAAATTGTGATTTAACTTTTGTAGCAACATTATCAACACGTCTAGCCATTTTTTCTTGTTCAAGTTGGCGCTTAAGTGAGTCAACTTCACTTTGTGCTTTCTTGATATCCAAATTTAACGCATTATTTTTCTCTACTAAAATATTGTTATATGACGATTTACCGCGCAAATAAAAAATATATTGAAAAGAAAAGGCAACGTATACAATGAACGCAATAATCCAATAAATACCCATGGTGTTCTCCTTAAATATAGTGTGTATTGGTTTTACCTAGAAATAGGTAGGTGTACTAAAAAAAGTACGTAATTCATAAACGAATTACTTAATGAAGGGCCATAAAAAAAAGGCGAGATTAACGTATAAATAATGACTTGATAGGAGGTGTATTTCAAGTTTCTTGCTTCGATTGTTTATGACAAACAATCGCCTTATACAGTTGCTCCTTTGAATGTGGTTATTCGCATAAATAGGTATTTATTAAATAATTGTGGGCCTTTCAATGCGAACTTATTTCTGCTTTCTTTTTTTTCTGTTTCTGAACCCTGCTGTATGTGCTAAATCACTTCACATAACTAATGTACATATCTCATCTTATGAATCACTGAACATTGAAGTTGTTAATAATAGTTCTAGCGAAGCATCTCTGACTGTAAGTTATCCAAGCAGTGAGATAAAAACGCTAGCTGAAATAGCTACACATGAAAAAAACATTATCACTTTTAGCCCTCGTGAGGTTGGTCAGTATATCTTTAACATTAATGAAGACTTTCATACTTTATGGGTACATAAAAAACCTTCTGTTAATATAACAATGTCAAAAGTCTTTGTTCCAAATTTGCCTATCCATTTTGATATTCCTCAAGAATATCGAGATCAAAACTATCAGTATGACTGGCGAATTTTTTATAATGATACCAAAACGTTTGTATCTTCTGAATCTGGCTTTGATTTTGTACCTTTGTTAAAGGGCAATTACAGCCTAAAACTACAGGTTACAGACAAGCGTGTACCCCTTAATAGCCTGTCAACGACAACTATTTATCGCACATTTGAGGTTAAGAATCGTATTGATAGTTTCAGAATGAACCTGCCACTTGTCGTTTATAAAAACGAACTGCCAATCCTTGCCAATGTATTGAAACCTTTTAATAACGAATTTCAAGTAAAATGGTTTATTGGTCAGGACAATACTTCATTAGATGAACTCACACTTACTGAAGATATGTTTAAGGAACATTCATTACGGATTATGGTAAAAGTTTATGATGATGATGATGTAATCGGAGAAAAGTCGTCCATTATCAATTTAGAGAATGCTCGCCTTAAAACAGGTTATATATCTGTCCAGGAGTTACCATCTGGAAACATTGAAATTAGAAGTGATGGCTCTGGCAACTTATCAATTGTAGATAAAAAGATATTACAAAATAGCTTGGTGATTACTGATGCTTACATTGTAGTAAAACCCATAGTTAACCATTCATTTGATATCTTTTTAACCCATGAAGATCAAGTGTTGGATAAATTTGTTTTTAATAATGCTATAGAATTTTACACGTTTGACTTTGATATTAACTTTTTGACAGATGATAATGTCATGCCCAGTTTCATTAAATTCGCTATTACAAAAATCAATGTTCCTTCCGATAAAATAGAACACATTACCTATTATATCAATGAACAGGTAATGCCAAAAAACGATTTAGAGGCGACAGCGTATTCCGATTTGTTAGGGATCAATACAGCCCGTATCGAAGTAACTTTAAAAACAGGCGAAATCATCATTAAAGCCAAAAAATTTACCTTATCCTCTTCCACTTTACCTGTTTGTAACATTGAGTACGATAACAGTATTAAAGAGGTCTGGGCTAGGTGTACCGACACTGATTCGTATGTTAAAGACTACACATATAATATCGCTAATGAAAAGGTTTCACAGAAGAATTCGTTTACCCTTCCCCTGAATTACAATGGTGAGACCATTCTTTTTGAAGCTAGTGATGCTCTTGGCAATAAGGGGCAGTGGATGTTTAAATTACTTGAAGGAAATGTAGTGTATGTTGAAGGAATTTAAAACAAAGCAAACAAGTATATCTGTGACGGACTTAGCAAGTTACGTTGCTGATACGCCAGCTTTTATCAAATACAAAAAACAAGGGATTACAGCAGAGCAAAAGAAAATCGGAAATGATTTTCATGACTCCTTACACACATCTAAACGAAAATTTGGAATTACCTATGTATTATTGGCTTTTGTTATTATTGGTTTTATTGTGCTCAATATTTTTTTATCAGATAGTTTTTCTATTTTTTGATAAGCACAATGATATAAAGCGTTCCTTTGGTATACCGTTTTTTTATTCAGTCGTTGATCATGACTTGGGGAAGAAGCCAAATCGATTCTACATACGCTACGCCAATTTAGTAGGGACACCAGACGTTATATTCAAACTATTTTTAGTGCCCTACTATATTGTCGGAGAAGCAAAGTCACGCACATTGCATATTAATCATGTGAACAAAGAATCACCTCTTCTCTTAAGAGAGGAGTATCAATTGATGTTATACATAGGCATTCTTAAGTATAAACACCCTTTTTCACGTGTTTCAGGTAAATTTAGGTTTAAGAATGTAGCTTACCCATTAGCATTTGATAAGAAAACATTTAAATACGTATTTAAACATAGGAAAGAAGCACTAAGAGCCATTAATTGTTTGCGTTAAACAATCGAAAACCATTTTGTAAATAATTCCTTTTTTCGTGCTAACCTTACGTTGATATAGTATTTTTCAACTTTTGAATTTTACTTTTATGCCATTTAATTGGCCCTTCATTTTAAACCCTCGGGGATCATAAAAATTCCCTTTGGGTATTTTCATGGTCCCTTTTTTATATTTTATATTTAAGGAAATAACCATGAAATCACAAATCGTACAATCCCATAAAATTGAAAATGATCGTATCATTCCTGTACACAAATCTAAGTTAATTTTAGAGGCGTCAGAAAGATATGAGATTTTTCAAGAAAAGTTTTTGGATTCAGGATTACAAATTCAAACTACGTTTGAAGAAAAAAATTCTGATTTAATACTAGCTTTAATACAATCTAGTCGTCCAATTTCTGAAATCAATTACCTTCCTAAACCAGTCGTTGTTTGTACTACTACTTTAGTTGAAGGTAAAAATAAGGTCCTTTCTGCTACAGCCGACGCGCCTACTTCTTTCACAGCCCCTTACAAGGCTGCAGAGACAATGGCACTAACGCGTTTATTTGATAGGTTAGGCATTCCCTCTATCGTGCATGAGCATGAAATTGGCGATACTAAAAATATCGATGATAATTGGCAAAATGGCGCTACCGATTCAATCCCACTAACTGGTACCAATGAATTACCAGTTAACCTTGCAAAAATACCTTCTCGTGAAGATATTAAGGCGGAGATTGATGCATCTACAACTGATACTCAAGTTCAATCTAGCGAGCCTGTCGTTGAAACTGAAGCTAATACTGAAGAAGATACGCAAGTTCAAACTAGCGAGCCTGTCGTTGAAACTGAAGTTATTGCTGAAGAAGATACGCAAGTTCAAACTAG
>TARA_B110000211_G_scaffold42406_1_pt1 | contig 48399 bp, 43 predicted proteins | sample TARA_B110000211 | Tara Oceans TARA_B110000211 (sample SAMEA4397516) | marine metagenome | biome: Polar Biome; feature: [DCM] deep chlorophyll maximum layer (ENVO:01000326); material: water (ENVO:00002006), including particulate matter (ENVO:01000060) such as... | depth 30 m
CTGAACTCTAAAGCATTGCTGCTTCAGAACGAGGCGAATATTAAAGGCTCGATATTGTCTTGTAAAGCATTTATTCTATAAAAAAGTTCGTTTGCTAAAAAAATCAACAATTTGCCAATTATTTAAACAAATAAAGGCAACTTTTATATTTAAGGAAAGTTTGTGAGTGAAGAAAAACCTTGCCGTTGCCCATGGCTTGATACATCAAAACCAGATTATGTTGCTTACCATGATAACGAATGGGGCGTTCCCGTTCTTGATGATAATAAATTATTTGAATATTTAGTGCTTGAATCTGCACAAGCAGGATTAAGTTGGTACACAATTTTAAAAAGACGCGATGGCTATCGAAAAGCTTTTGCTAATTTTGAGGTTGATAAAGTAGCAAAACTGACCTTTGAAGATGAAGCGCGTTTAGTTTTAGACGCTGCCATTATTCGCCATAAAGGTAAAATTGCCGCAACAGTCAATAATGCAAAGTGCTTTATCGCAATTCAACAGGAGTTTGGCAGTTTTTCTCGCTACCTTTGGTCATTCGTTGACAATAAAGTACAAGTTAATCGTATTAAAGAGACAGAGCTCTCCCCTGCTACATCAGCAATTTCTGATGCTTTAAGTAAAGATTTAAAGCTACGCGGCTTTAAATTTGTCGGTTCAACGATTATTTATGCGTATTTACAAGCGGCAGGACTAGTGAATGACCATAGTAGTAATTGCTTTAGAAAGCAGGAAGTTATAGATAGCTATAAAAAGTTTGGACTTGCCTGGCAACAATGCTGATGAACACTATTTAAAAGGTTAACTTTTTGATTATTGCCGCTATCATCAAACTTGAACATATATTTGCTATATAACATTGGCTGTTACAAACTTTGACAATTAATTGATCAATATCAGCTATGTTAAAGATAGTAATTAAAAATAGAGCATGCCATAATATGTCAATATGGTTTGTGGTTAGTTTTAACTGACTTATCAATATCAAGGGTAAATATTTGATTTACCCTTGAACTTTTGACATTTGACCATATCTAAAAAATATAATTAGCATACTTAGAGGAAATTTTATGCAATCAAATATTAGTTTAAATGCTAGTAGAAGTTCAGCGATTGAAATTAACAAGGTATTGAAAAATACTTATATGTTACTTTCGATGACTTTGGCGTTTAGTGCCGTAACTGCTGGTGTTTCTATGGCAATGGGCTTGTCTCATATGGCTGCCTTAGTAATGACCTTAGTTTCATTCGGTTTATTATTTGTTGTTAATAAGAATGCCGATAAAGCGAGTGGTATTTTTTGGATTTTTGCCTTCACTGGTTTAATGGGTGCCTCTTTAGGCCCAATGCTTAACCATTATGCGGCAATGCCTGGCGGTCCATCATTAATCATGCAAGCATTAGGTGGTACAGCGTTAATTTTCTTTGCACTTTCTGGCTACGCATTAACCAGTAAAAAAGACTTCTCATTTATGGGTGGCTTTTTAATGGTTGGTTTAATCGTTGCTGTAATTGCAATGGTCGCAAACATTTTCTTCCAAATTCCAGCACTTTCTTTAGCAATTAGTGCTGCAATCATCATGATTATGTCTGGTTTGATCTTGTTTGATACGAGCCGCATTATTCACGGTGGAGAAACAAACTACATTCGTGCAACCGTTTCTTTATACTTGAATATTTACAACATCTTCGTACACTTACTAAGCTTGTTAGGTGTTTTCGGTAGTGATGATTAATTAACAGTTAAAAATCATTAAATGTGATTAGTAATTGTTTATACTCTACGTATAAAATATAAAGCCTCAATATTGAGGCTTTTTTATTACCTGGTTTTTAAGTAAGGCGATTATGCAGAACACTTTAGCTTTGGTGGTAACTACTCCACCAAATAGTAACTTAACCACAAGTGCAATTAACCTTGTACATACGGCAGTTGAAAATAACACCAAAGTTATTGGGGTATTTTTTTATCAAGATGGTGTGTTAAATGCTGCTAAGCACTTATCAATACCTAGCGATGAGTTTCAAACCCTAGCGCGATGGCAACAACTGCGAAACGACTTTGGTGTACCACTTTATTTATGTATAACAGCCGCAGAAAAACGAGGGTTGAGTGACGAATTAAGCCGTGATGATAGTTCCAATATTGATACGGCTTTTACGGTATCAGGTTTAGGTGAGTTAGTTGAGCTAACCAGTAACGCCGAGCGCGTGGTGCAATTATAATGACAGAGCTAACACAAACGACTAAATCCATTGCTATTGTTAATACACAAGCGCCCTTTTCAAGTGCTACCGGTAAAGAAGCACTTGATGCGGCATTAATATTTGGTTCATTTGAACAAGCTATATCATTATTTTTTATCGGTGATGGTGTATTTCAGGTGATCGGGAACCAAAATGCCAGCTCGCTTGAAACGAAAGATTATTTAAAAACATTTTCAGCACTTACATTTTATGACATTGAAAATATTTATGTCTGCCAACAGTCATTAACCGAACGAAACTTACCGGCTAATTTTCATATTGATAATATTCAAGTATTAACAACAGCAGAGTTCAGCCAACGCTTACATTCACATCAAGTGATTTACAGGTTTTAATATGGCAATGTTACATATAATTAGAAATTCAGGCTTTACCAGTAATACTTTATCGCAATGCTTAACTATGTGCTTGCCAGAAGATGCTATTTTATTGATGGACGACGGTTGTTATAATTTACAACATCCGTTGCTACTCGAAGCACTAACAAAGCAAACAGCAATTACGGTATACTACCTTAGCCTGCACGCAAGTGCCCGAGCACAACACAATGAACACCCATCATTAACTGCAATTAACTTTGATGAAGTGCTTAAACTCATTTTTACGTTCAACAACTCAATTACTTGGTCATGACAATACTATATAACAACGCTGAATTAGCGACCGATAAACAAGGTTACTTACTCGATTTTACTCAATGGAATGAAGAGGTTGCCATTTTACTGGCTGAAAGTGATGACCTTGAACTTTTAGAAGCTCATTGGGAGGTCATTCGCTTCGTTAGAGCGTTTTACTTAACTTACAATACATCCCCCGCTATTCGAGCTTTAACCAAAGCAATGAAAGCTGAGTTTGGCGAAGAAAAAGCCAGCAGCCGCTATTTATACCGCTTATTTAAAGAAGGTCCTGCAAAGCAAGCAACTAAATATGCTGGGCTGCCTAAGCCTGCCCGCTGTATATAAGCGGGCTTTTTTTGTATTTAAACTTTAATGTTAATATTTTGCCCGCTATTACCCGTTGTAGGCAAACTTGGAGTTGTAATTGCTGCAGTAGCAATTAGGTCTAACGCCATTTGCCCTTCCAACTCAGTTTGAGATTTTGCTAAGTTAGCCGTTTTAAGCGCAGCTGATGTATCAGTGCTCTGCATGATGGGATTATTTGCATTTATCTCTAATGACATTATTCACCTCTCGATTGATTATCTTAACTACAAAACTGTATCGGCCTGAGCACTGTATCGACATAAACCAAGTTAACTTAAGCGCTATTAAAAAATAAACAAAAAAAAGCGTTTACCTTGAGGTAAACGCTTTTAAAACTGGCCAGTTTTAAAACTAGTCCTGTTTAATACCATGAAATTATAATGGTAAGGTTGGTACGTTGATATCAGCCATAGCTAACATAACTCGAACTACCTGACAGCTGTAACCAAATTCATTGTCATACCATACGTAAAGTACAGCGCGATCGCCGTCTACAATTGTAGCTTGTGAATCAACAACACCAGCATATCGAGAGCCTACTAGGTCAGTAGAAACAATTTCAGTTGACGCTGTGTAATCTACTTGGTTTTGAAGCTTAGAGTTTAAAGAAATATGACGTAAGTAATCATTTAAGGCTTCTTTGTCTGTTGCTTTTTTCAAGTTCAAGTTCATGATCGCCATTGAAACGTTTGGTGTAGGAACACGAATCGCGTTACCTGTTAATAAACCTTTCAATTCTGGTAGTGCTTTAGCTACCGCTTTAGCAGCACCTGTTGTACTGATAACCATGTTTAATGGTGCACTACGACCGCGACGAGGCGCAGGATGGTAGTTATCAATTAAGTTTTGATCATTGGTATAAGAATGCACTGTTTCAACGTGACCATTACGAATACCAAACTCGTCGTTAAGTGCTTTAAGTACTGGTGTAATAGCGTTTGTTGTACAACTTGCGGCAGAAACAATTTTATCTTCTGATAAAATCATGTCTTCGTTTACACCGTAAACGATGTTTTTGATGTCACCTTTAGCTGGTGCTGTAAGAAGCACTTTAGCAACACCTTTTGATTGTAGATGTTGGCCTAAACCATCTTCATCACTCCAAATACCTGTATTATCAACAACAAGTGCATTGTTTATACCATATGCAGTGTAATCAATTTCTGAAGGTGATTTAGCGTAAATGATCTTAATAAAAGCACCATTGGCTTTAATAACGTTATTTTCTTTATCAATCGTAATACTACCGTTAAAGGCACCATGTACAGAATCACGACGAAGTAAGCTAGCGCGCTTTTCTAAGTCATCTGCTTTACCTGGGCGAATAACAATAGCACGTAAATTTAATTTAGCGTTTGGACCGGCACGTTCAATAAGTAAGCGTGCTAATAAACGACCAATACGACCAAAACCGTAAAGTACAACATCTTTAGATTCTTGTAGGTCAGTATCTTTAGCAATCGAGCTTAATTCTTTTTCTAAAAATTGTTCAATTGACAGGCCATTTGCTTCACCTTTAAATAAATAGCGATAAGCTAACTTACCCACGTCAATACGCGCAGGCGCCAATGACATGCCAGCTAATGCTTGCACGAATGGGAAACTTTCACGTAAGCGTAATTTATTTTCTTCGTGTAAAGCCACTGATTTATGTGCTTTAATAATGTCTATAGCAGAAGCATTAACTAGTGGGCGGCCATAAATAGAAATTTCAATTCCGTTATTTCTAAATAGTTGTCCGATGATCGGCTGCATGTTTTCAGCGAATGTTTGACGTTCTTGCCAACTAGTTTGATATTGTTCCTCAAGATGAGAAGTCATTGCGTAAACCTTTTATTTCAGTCAATTGAACGATGGGCTATTATTAATTTACATTAATTATAAGTAATAACTAAATGCGGCGCATATTGTAATCTAACACGAATTATTTCGCTACCAGTTACAGACGTTTTCCAGGGGATAATTAAGAAAAGTATGAAATTTTATAAAATTGCCAGTTTTTTGCCTTTATGCGCATTAATGGCTTGTGAAAACGGTCCTAATTTTGCTGAATTGTGCGATCAAAATCCAGAGATTTGCCAAGAGTTTCAAGAAGACACTTGGTGCAAGCGTGAACGTATTGCTGTTGGTTTTGCCAATTTAGCCCATAAAATAGAAGCAAGTGATAGCAATAAATTTCAACAACTTATTGCTTATGAAGGCTATGAAAAGTGTATGGCGCATGCTTCAAAAATCGAACACATTAAATTAAAGGTTAAAAAAACTAGGCGCATTAATAATGTGATGAAAGCGCAAGCGCGGATCAAAGAAATATCGCTGGCAACTCAACACTCTGAGCACCCTGACCTACTATTTTTTCATTGGTCGCGTTATTTAAATGAGCAGGCATTAAGCAAGTTTGTCGCTTTAGAAGGTAATGAGTTACTTGAAAGACCAAATAGACAAGTGAACTTAGCAAGTTATTATGCCAAACGCGATCCTAAAAAAACCTTAAACCTGCTTTACCATGCCCTTGAGTTGTATGAAGCCGATGACACACTTGATACTGAAATATTTAAATCAATCGCCAGTATCTTTGCCGATAAAAAAGAATATAAACAAGCTTATATTTGGTCAAAAATATTGCACTCATACAATCCAGAAGATACAACTATCACCGAAAAAGGCCTCGACAGTTATGCTAAAGCTAGTGGTTTAGATCGCGAGTTTTTAGACAAAGTAGCCAGCTCTACATTAAACAAAATTACTGCTGGTCGTTTTACCTCACCTCATACTTAATTTTATCTTTTGAGTGTCGGTTTAGATTCGGCTTCAACAGTAAACTGCAAAATAAAAACGCCACCTAAGAATATTACTTTTTTGGGTGGCGAATATGATTGATAGCAAATTTATATCTCTTGTTACATCCACTCAATCAAACCTACCCTATCTTGTAATGAATACAACACTGCACCGATAGCAGTAAAAATAACTACCGAATACAACATGCATAATTAAAGTAGCACATTAAAAGTGTACAGATTGACGATATTTGTCACGTCTACCAATAAAAAATGTAATAAAACAAGAAATACTATAATAACACCTACTAAAACCAATATATCACTTGTAATTTTCTTTAAATGATGTAATTTTACTACATAAATAATTTTAAGGTATCATTATGACAATTAAAGTAGGTATCAACGGCTTTGGTCGTATCGGAAGATTCGTTTTTAGAGAAGCATTTGCCAGAGCAGATGTTGAAATAGTCGCAATTAACGACTTAATTGACGTTGATTACATTGCCTATATGCTTAAGTATGACTCTACTCACGGTCGCTTTAATGGCACTGTTGACGTAGTGAACGGCCAATTAGTTGTCAATGGCAAAAATGTTCGTGTAACGGCAGAACGTGACCCTTTGAATCTAAAATGGGACGAAGTCGATGTAGACGTTGTTGTTGAGTCTACCGGCTTATTTTTAACTGACGATACCGCCCGTAAACATATCACAGCCGGTGCGAAAAAAGTGGTGCTTTCAGCGCCATCTAAAGATGATACCCCCATGTTTGTTATGGGCGTTAACCACGCTGAGTATAATGGTCAAGATATTGTTTCAAACGCTTCATGTACCACAAATTGTTTAGCGCCTATTGCAAAGGTGCTTAATGACAATTGGGGCATTAAAGATGGTTTAATGACAACTGTGCATGCGACAACAGCAACACAAAAAACTGTTGATAGCCCTTCTGCAAAAGACTGGCGTGGTGGTCGCGGTGCTGGACAAAATATTATTCCGTCTTCTACTGGGGCAGCCAAAGCAGTTGGTAAAGTTATTCCGGCACTAAATGGTAAATTAACTGGCATGGCATTTCGTGTTCCTACGCCTAATGTATCCGTGGTGGATTTGACGGTAAATCTTAATAAACCAGCAAGTTATCAAGAAATTTGTGCCGCAATGAAAGCTGCATCACAAGGCGAACTCAAAGGTATTTTAGGTTATACCGAAGATGCTGTTGTCTCAAACGACTTTATTGGCGAGCAATGTACCTCAGTTTTTGATGCAACAGCAGGTATCGCATTAACTGATACTTTCGTCAAAGTGGTTTCTTGGTACGATAATGAAATTGGCTATTCGAACAAAATATTAGATTTAGCAAGTTACGTTTCAAGACAGTAAACTTTATTTAACCTGAACTCTGAATAATGAGTGCTTGATATTTAAGTGAAGCAGATACTTAGGTGGCAAAGTAACTGCTGTAGCAAGGTGAACATCACTAATAGACACCATCAATGCTTCTTTTTATGCCATTTAAAGGCAAAACGTTTATGAGTAGCGCGCTATTTATCGACGTTTTAATGCAGATAATGGCTTAAAAGCGAGGATTGAGCATGTGCTGCTTATCTAGAGTTCAGCTTATTTAAATTTTAAATGAAAAGCAGTGTTGTGAGAAAGTCAGAATTTATTCTGACTTTTTTGTATTTGTATTTGCATTTGTTTACGGGTTATTTTGTGCGAGCTTGTGCGATTACTACAATGAGTCAATGAGTGACTCACTAATTTCAATAATATTTTATCAATACTTCCTGTGCTTAGCGTTACATAACTACTTAGACTTCTCTGCTTAGCTAGCTATTTAAAAATAACTCACCTTGTAGCAATGGGTTTTTAATCGTCAGTAGCGTCATTCAGGCAATAAAAAACCAGATAGTTATCTGGCTTTTATGATCTATGTACTCGATTGAATGTTACGCGTTAAACAAGTGGTAAGGTTTACGCTGTTTTGTCATTTACTTTACATGTGCTAGTGCTTGTTTAGCTAAGCGGGTAATTTCTTGCCAATTACGTTGTTTGATAATTTCATCAGATACTAGCCAAGAGCCGCCACAACATGCCACATTAGGTAATGCTAAGTAATCTCTAACATTGTTTAAATTGATGCCACCCGTTGGACAAAATTTAATATCAGGAAATGGCCCACCAATTGATTGTAACGCTTTTAGGCCGCCAGAAGCCTCAGCAGGGAAAAACTTCAAATGGTCATAGCCACAGTCAATGCCGGTCATTAATTCTGAAATTGAAGAAATACCAGGGATCAGGGCTAGCTCATTTTCCTTACCTGCTTGTAATAAATCGGTAGTTAAGCCTGGGCTGATTGCAAATTTAGCTCCCGCATCAGCTGAACGTTGTAATAACTCTCTATTGGTTACTGTACCAGCCCCAACAACAGCTTCGGGTAAATGCTTCGCGATTGTACTGATCACCTCTAAAGCCGCCGGTGTGCGCAAAGTCACTTCCAAAACTTTAACATCTGCTGCTAAGAGTGCTTCTGCAATAGGTAGTGCATCTTCAACATTTTTTATCACCAACACAGGAACTATTGGGCCCATGGCAAAGAGATCCGCTGGCTGCATTTGCCAATTATTTGATAACGTCATAATTCCTCTTAATTTTTAATCATGTTAATTTGAGCAACTCGGCATTTTTCATAGAAAAATACATGCCGTGTTGCTGAATATACTTAAGTAGCAGTAAGGTGGTTTTCATCATTTTCATCAAATAGTGAGCATGCCCCCGTTTCAGCTGAACTTAAATTACGACGCATAAAGCCAAACAATTCACGCCCCATACCTTGATGATGACCATTGACTTTAAAGGTAGCGTTTTCGCGTTGTAGGAGTTCAGCTTCATCAACTAGTAACGTTAACTGCCCTGTTTCACCATCGAGTAATATCATATCGCCGGTGTTAATTTTCGCGATCAAACCACCGTCTAGAGCTTCAGGGCATAAATGAATTGCCGCAGGTACTTTACCTGACGCGCCTGACATACGACCGTCAGTAACTAACGCGACTTTATAGCCTTTATCTTGTAATACGCCTAACGGCGGTGTCAGTTTATGTAGCTCAGGCATACCACGGGCTTTTGGCCCTTGAAAACGTACCACAGCAATAAAGTCTTTATCTAATTCACCTGCATTAAAAGCGATATCAAGTTCATGTTGATCCTCAAATACCACAGCAGGTGCTTTAATAACAAAACTACCGGCTTGTAGTGACGATGTTTTTAATACCGAAACGCCTAAGTTGCCTTTCATAACTTTTAAGCCGCCATCGGCTTTAAATGGTTTTTCAGCCGTCGCGATGACTTCTGGATCGCCTGATGATTTAGCACCGTCAATCCATTTTAATTGGCCATTATCAAGAATAGGCTGTTGGGTATATCGCGTTAAACCACGTCCGCAAATTGTTTCAACATCTTCATGAACAAGACCTGCTTCAATCAGCTCTTTAAAAAGTAGTGCCATGCCACCGGCTTGTTGGAAATGGTTAATGTCGGCGTGACCATTTGGGTATATACGGGTTAGTAACGGCACTGCGTCAGATAAGTCATTAAAATCTTGGAAGTTGATAATAATACCAGCGGCTTTCGCAAATGCGATGATGTGCATAGTTAAGTTTGTCGAACCACCTGTTGCTAATAAAGCAACAATCGCATTCACAATCGAGCGCTCATCAATCATTCGCCCTACTGGCATATAATTACCTGATTGTTGGGTCAAACGTGTAACTTGTCGCGCTGCAGCTTTAGTTAATTCTTCACGTAACGGGGTGTTGGGAGCAACAAATGATGCTCCTGGTAAATGCAGCCCCATCACTTCTACAACCAATTGATTTGAGTTTGCTGTCCCAAAGAAAGTACAAGTACCTGCACTATGATATGAAGCAGACTCCGCTGCTAGTAACTCTTCTTTGCCCACTTCGCCTTGAGCGTATTGTTGGCGTACACGGGCTTTTTCTTTATTCGGAATTCCTGATGGCATTGGACCTGCAGGTACAAATACGGTTGGCAGATGGCCAAAGGTCATACTAGCGATCATCAAGCCTGGGACTATTTTATCGCATATGCCAAGCATCAAAGCGCCGTCAAACATATTGTGTGAAAGCGCTACCGCCGATGACATAGCAATAACATCACGACTCATTAAGCTCAAATCCATACCGGGCTGACCTTGGGTTACACCATCACACATGGCAGGTACACCACCAGCAAATTGTGCCACGCCACCAGTTTCTTTAATTGCAGCTTTGATAATCTCAGGATAGGTTTGATAAGGTTGATGTGCAGAAAGCATGTCATTATAGGCGGAAATAATAGCAACATCAGAGTGATTAACACCGCGTAATGTTGCTTTATCATCTTTACCACAGGCGGCGAAGCCATGAGCTAAGTTACCACACGATAAGCTTGCACGATGTACCGTTGTTGATTTTTCAGCCGCTATCTTTTCAAGATAAGCACGACGAGTTGCCGCACTTCTGTCAATGATTCGCTGTGTGATCTGTACAATATTTTTGTTCATAACATTTTTATTCATTATTATTCCGCCCAATAAACTTGTGTATTAACGTCTGGCGTTTGTAGAAAAGCCCTAATTGGCATTTCTGTAGATTCTTGTCCGGCGACCGCCGCAGCCAACACCTGCTTTTTGCTAAAGCCGGTGATATGTAAGAAAGTATGCTTACTTTTTGCTAAAGCAGCGAAACTAAAGCTAATGCGCTGGTGCGGCGCAGTTTTCGGTGTAACCTTTAACAATGCAGGGCTATCTGGCGCTAAACATTGCGCTATTTCATCACTACACGGAAATAGCGAGGCGGTGTGGCCATCTTCCCCCATTCCTAAGATAAGTACATCTAAAGGTAAAAGTTGCTGATCAGCGGCTAGATTTAAATCCGCTAAAGTCTCATCAGTAAGAAACGCACCTTGTTTTAAATAAAAGAATTTGGCTTTCACGGCTTCGTTTTGTAATAAATGTTCGTGTACTAGCTTAGTGTTACTGTCAGCTGAGTCGATATCAACCCAACGTTCATCGGCTAAGGTAATAGAAATGGCATGCCAAGCCAGTTTTTTCTTCGATAAGGCGTGAAAAAAGCCTTTTGGCGTAGAGCCACCAGAAACAGCTAAACTTGCTTTGCCGTTGCTTTTTACTGCCTTAGTAAGTAAGTCAGCAACTTTATCTGCCAGTGCGTTATCCAGAAGCTCGCGTTGTTTAAATTCATTAAATTTATACATTATTCCACCCACTGACGATCATCACGTGCAATTAAAGAAATTGATGAAACCGGTCCCCAAGAACCTGCTGCGTAAGGTTTAGGTGCGTCATGAGTTGCTTTCCAGGCGGCAATAATGCTATCAGCCCATTGCCAAGCGGCTTCAACCTCATCACGCCTTACAAATAATGACTGATTGCCATTAATAACTTCCAAGATCAAACGTTCATATGCATCTACAACCCGTTGGTTATCGTAAGCTTGTGAAAAACTTAAATCCAATTTGTTTTCATGAATTTGCATTTGTGAAGAAATACCCGGAATTTTATTCATCATCTCAAGCTCAACGCCTTCGTCAGGTTGCAAACGAATAGTCAATTTATTTGATGGTAAATCGGTATAGCTTTCGCTAAAAATATTATGAGCTTGTTGCTTAAAGTGTACGACTATTTCACTGTGTTTTTGCGGCATACGCTTACCCGTACGAAGGTAAAATGGCACACCAGCCCAGCGCCAATTATCAATTTCAGCTTTAATTGCCACGAAAGTTTCTGTCGAGCTGTTAGTTTTCGCCCCTTCTTCATTTAAATAGCCCGGCACAGCTACACCATTTAAATAACCATCAGCATACTGTCCTCTGACCGTTTTTTCTTTTACGTTTTGACGCGTAATAGGTTTAAGTGCTTTAATGACTTTTAACTTTTCATCACGAATACTATCAGCACTTAAATCAGCAGGTGGCTCCATGGCTAATAGCGATAACACTTGTAACAAATGATTTTGTACCATATCGCGCATTTGCCCTGCTTCGTCATAAAATCCCCAACGACCTTCGATACCAACACTTTCTGCAACGGTAATTTGCACATGGTCAATACAGTTTCGATCCCAGTTGTTGGTAAACAGTGTATTGGCAAAACGCAATACTAATAAATTTAATACGGTTTCTTTACCTAAATAATGATCTATGCGATAAATTTGTTGCTCTTTAAAATAGCGTGACACTTGATCATTAATCACTTTTGATGACTCTAAACAATGGCCGATAGGCTTTTCCATCACGACTCTGTCGCTAGCATGAATTAATTTTGCTGACTTTAAACCTTCACTGATATCGCCATAAATGGCCGGTGGTGTAGAAAAATAATAAACACGGGCGCTTTGGCTTTCGGCTAAGGTTTTTGCTAATTTTCCGTAAGATTTAATATCTTTAAAATCAAGCTGTTGATATACCAGTTTAGCTAAAAACTTTGTCACTGTACTGCTATCTAATGCTTCAGTGATAAATTCATTTAAACTCTGGTCAACTTGTTGGCAAAATTCTTCAAGACTGAGTTCGTCACGTGCAACAGCGATTATACGTGCATCGTCGTTTAACAAACCTGCTAACTCTAATTGGTATAAAGAAGGCAGAAGCTTACGGCGAGATAAATCTCCAAGTGCTCCAAAAATAACAATTTCGTTTGCTAACGGGCAATCTATGTTTTTCATCGCATCTGTTCTCAATTATTTTTTATATTAGTTTCATTGTAACTAAACTACATTTGCAGTTAATTTAACGACTATATCATCAGTAGTAAAGTAATTTTATGTAATTTTACTACATCAGCTGAATTTTCCTCTCCAACTCGCTAAATTACTTCTGTTAAACGCTCTTATTTGATTAAGTATTTGCTAATTTTATCTCTTTCGCCTTATATTAAGCATAATTATGAAATAAATTTACATAATTTCTGTTATTAAAGCAGAAAATAAATTACAGTTATAGAATATTTGGTCAGTATAGTACCAGTTAAGTAATCCGTTAAGGCTCAATCGCAATGAATATATTAGAAAAGATCGCCAACGAGTTAGATACTTTCAGTAAATCTGAGCGTAAGGTGGCTGAAGTTATATTATCATCGCCCAGTACTGTCATTCATGCCAGTATCGCTGCGTTGGCAAAACAAGCTAATATCAGTGAACCGACAGTAAATCGCTTTTGTCGACGTTTAGATACTAAAGGTTATCCAGATTTTAAGCTACATTTAGCGCAAAGCCTAGCCAATGGCACCCCTTATGTTAATCGTCATGTAGATGAAAATGATTCGGCGGAAGAATATACCTCAAAGATTTTCGAATCGACTATGGCCAATCTTGAACTTGCCCGTAAAAGTCTTGATACCTCAACAATCAATCGCTCCGTTGACTTACTAACACAAGCAAACAAAATTTCATTCTTTGGTCTAGGTGCTTCAGCGGTTGTTGCCCACGACGCACAAAATAAATTTTTTCGTTTCAATGTGCCTGTGGTTTATTTTGATGACATATTAATGCAACGTATGAGTGCTATAAATAGTCGTCAAGGTGATGTAGTTGTGGTTATTTCTCACACGGGCAGAACAAAGTCGTTGGTAGATGTTGCCAGCTTAGCTCGGGTAAATGATGCCACCGTTATAGGTATAACCACAGCGGGTACGCCATTAGCAAAAGAATGTAATATCGTATTATCAGTTGATGTTGCCGAAGATACGGATTTATATATGCCGATGGCATCACGAATTGCTCAGCTTACCTTAATCGATTGTTTGGCTACCGGTTTTACTTTACGCCGCGGCACAAAATTTAGAGATAATTTAAAGAAAGTTAAAGACAGTTTACGTAGTTCACGTTTTGAACGTAAAGATTAGTTACCTGCTATTGATAACTTATCCATAGTGGTTTTAAAGTAAAACATTGCATAAATTTAAGGATTATCATGCCTAGAAGAACCAAAATTGTCGCAACCTTAGGTCCGGCAACTGACGAAAGAGCTGTACTCAAACAAGTACTTGCTGCAGGTGTAAATGTTGTTAGATTAAACTTCTCTCACGGCATTCCACAAGATCATATCGACCGTGCAAATACCGTGCGTGAATTAGCTAAAGAGCTTGGTATTTATGTTGGTATTTTAGGTGACTTACAAGGCCCTAAAATCCGAGTTTCAACCTTTAAAGATGGCCCAATAAAACTTGCTATTGGTGATAAGTTTGAATTAGACGCCACCTTAGCTAAAGGCGAAGGTAACCAAGAAAAAGTCGGAATTGATTACAAAAAACTGCCACAAGACGTAACACCAGGCGATATTTTATTGCTCGACGATGGTCGTGTTCAGTTACGTGTACTAGAAACTAAAGGTCAGTCTGTTTTTACTGAAGTCACTGTTGGTGGCCCTTTATCGAATAATAAAGGCATTAACCGCCAAGGTGGTGGTCTTACAGCACCTGCTTTAACGGACAAAGATAAAGAAGATATTAAACTAGCCGCAAAAATCAATGTTGATTTTCTTGCTGTTTCGTTTCCTCGTGATGCTGCCGACATGCGTGAAGCGCGTTTGTTAGCTCAAGAAGCCGGTTGCGATGCTCGTTTAGTTTCAAAAATTGAACGTGCAGAAGCCGTTAATGATGACAAGGTTTTGGATGGTATTATTTTAGCTTCTGATGTCGTTATGGTTGCCCGTGGTGATTTAGGTGTTGAAATTGGTGATGCTGCCCTCGTAGGAAAGCAAAAACATATTATTGCCCGTAGCCGCCAGTTAAACCGTGTAGTTATTACCGCGACACAAATGATGGAAACTATGATCGAACAGCCTATGCCAACACGTGCTGAAGTCATGGATGTTGCTAATGCCGTTCTTGATGGCACTGATGCTGTCATGCTTTCAGCTGAGACAGCAGCGGGTAAATACCCTGTTGAAACAGTTAAAGCGATGGCCGCTGTATGTATTGGTGCTGAACAAGAAAGTTCGATCACCACCTCTAAGCATCGTGTTGAAATGACTTTTGCTGAAGTTTCTGAAACTATTGCTATGTCAGCTATGTATGCTGCGAATCACTTAGATGGTGTTAAAGCTATTATTGCCTTAACTGAGTCAGGTCAGACGAGCAAAATCATGTCACGTATTTCATCTGGTTTACCTATTTACTCTTTATCACGCCATAGTAAAACGCTAACAAAAACGGCGATTTATCGAGGTGTTTATCCAGTATCTTATGATTCAACCCGTTGTGATAATGATGATAAGTTAGCCCAAGACGTGTTAGCGCTTGTTGCTAAAGGCTCTGAATTGAAAGTGGGCGATAAAGTGATTTTAACCCATGGTGACTTAATGGAAACGGTTGGCGCAACCAATACCTTGAAGATATTGACTTTAGCGAAAAAGCATTTCGCTTAATCGGCTAATACCAAGCCGTTCTAGACCAAGTAAGGTAATTAAAAAGGTAGCATTAATGCTACCTTTTTAATTTTTCGTTTTTCGTTTTTCGTTTTCAACATTAGTACTTCAGCACTAACACTATCAGCAGACACTTTACTACTGACTAAGTCAGTCATTCGCAATCAAGTAATTTAAATCACCTACAAGCTTATTAATTTTTTTATTAATACGTTTACGTTGCTTGTCTGTTGCTGAGGTGGTCATGTAAACAAAAATGCGGGCAAATACCTGATTATTATTTTTAGTAATAGCATTTAAATTATCATCTCGTAAACTGCGACCATTTACGAACAAGCGATAGAATTCAAACTTGAATTGGTGCTCTGGTAGTTCCGCATTTAGCAGTTCAGCAAATTGATTAGTCCAATGTTGACGATAGTTCATTCTAGGTTCGAACGAACGCTGATAAGATTGACTCAGCAAGTTGACTTGTTGTTTTTGTTTTGTGCTTAACCTACCAAACCAGGCTTTAAGTTGATCTGTTTGCTGATCAGCTCGTACTTCAAACCATTGTTGTTGAGTAAGCATTTCATTATCGTCGATCTGCTCTTGCTGTGCGGCTTTTAATGCCAAGAGTAATTGTTGTTTTTGTTTAGCTGATAAACTAAAAGCTAAAGGTTGTAGTTTAGGTTCAACAGCAATCAAAATATTTTGCCAATGTTCAAGTAATTGAGTTAAGTTTTCTGCAACTTGCTGTTCACTTAGATCATTATTGATCGAAAATTGTAGTGCCTTTAGCTGTTTAACATAAAGAGGTAGTTGTGTTGTACGATGCCAGTCGTGTAACGCTTCGAAAGACCTATCAAAAGCTTGCTGTTGTAATTCAGTCAAGGTGACATAGTCATCAAGATACCAATTTGCCCACCAATCTAAATGATTATAAATAAACCGAAAACCACAACCAGAGACAAAAATTGCCAATACACACGCCAATAAATTAGTTCTGAAATTATTCATCAAAGTCCTATATGGTATATTTTAGACACTTTATGTCGCTTAATTATATAAAATGATAAAACTGTTATTGACTTACATTAAGATAAGCGTGCTTTAAAAGAAAACTATTTTTACTTTTGCTCAACAATTGTTAGTTTAGATAAACTTGTTAAATTTTAGTTATCGGTTAAGTCATCAGCAGGAAGTTATGCAAAAAAATATTCAAACTGTTAAGAAAATTGCCATTTTAACCAGTGGTGGTGATGCACCAGGCATGAACGCGGCCATTCGAGCTATTGTTATTGCTGCGCAGCATTATCACATAGAGGTTGTGGGGTTTTATGCTGGTTATAATGGTTTAATTGACGATGTTTCAACACCATTAGGGCTTACTGATGTTAGTCATATTATTCACCGAGGTGGCACAATATTAAAAAGTGCCCGCTGCCCTGCCATGGAAACAACTTTAGGTATAGCACAGGCGACTAGTACCTTACTAAAAGCACAAGTAGATGCCTTAATTGTTATTGGTGGCGATGGATCATTTGCGGGGCTAATGGCACTGCAAAAACAGTGGTCTGGGCAAGTCATTGGCATCCCCGGTACAATAGATAACGATATCGATGGTACTGATTTCACGATTGGCTTTTCTACGGCTATTAACACAGCAATTGAGGCAATTGATAAAATACGTGACACGGCAGAAGCTTTCGAGCGAATTTTTATTGTTGAGTTAATGGGCCGACACAGCGGACATATCGCCTTTAATGTTGGTATTGCTTGTGCTGCTGAGCAAATCATTTCATTCGAAAACTTTGCATCTAACAAAAATACTAACCATCATGAAGCTGATAAATTAAAAACGCTTGCTAAAGAAATTAAGCAAGCACAAGCTAATCGTCATGCGAGTTATATCATCGTACTTGCTGAAAATTTATGGCGTGGTGGCGCTTCTGCACTAGCTCAACAATTACAGACTATCGCTGAAATAGACTGCACGCCATGTATTCTTGGCCACATACAGCGTGGTGGCTCTCCAGTCGCTAAGGATAGAATTTTAGCAACCAAGATGGGGGTTGCTGCTGTGCAGGCTATCATTTCAGGGCAATCCGATATTATGATCGCTGAGCAAAGCAATAACATTGTCCATGTGGCTTTATCTACCGCCATTATGCACCAGCAAGGCGTCAGTGAGAGTTTAGTGCAAGCACAAGATAATATTTTAGCCTTAACAGCACAGCATTTATCTTAACAAGTTCTAAAAAAATGATTGATAACACCAGCTCTAACCGATAAAAACTCACTTAGCAACGCTAAGCTCAACACATCAAATTGTTGCTAAATTTGCCTGTTGCTGAGTAAAAAATTGGCTAAGAAAGTCGATTAATAATCTCAACTTTTTTGAGTTAGCAGCACCTGGTGGAAAAACACCATAAACATCAATTGCTTTTAATTGATAATCGGTTAGTACAGATTGTAAACGCCCCGCTTTTATTTTCTCAACAGCGTCATACAGTGGAATGCGCCCTAAACCCTGCCCACCCTCAACAAAAGCGGTACGTGCTGCGGCATTATTAGTGGCAATAGAGCCTTTAACATCAACAGTATAAGTTCGTCCTGCTTTTGCTAAGCTGATTTTATTACTGGTTAATTTATAAATAACCCAAGTGTGATGTTTTAATTCTTCAGGCGTGATCGGTTTACCATAGCGTTCGAAATATTCCGGCGAGCCACATAAACAGGTTTCTAATACTGCAAGTTTGCGCGCTTGTAGGCCAGAGTCAATTAAAGGAGCACCACGAATGGCTAGGTCAATGCCCTCTTTGACAATATTCACCACTTCATCGGTCAACATAAGATCGAGTTCAATTTTCGGGTAAATTTTACGAAATTTATCTAAGGCTGGTACTATAGTATGAAGGCCCACACTGACAGGGCAAGTAATTTTCAATAAGCCTTCTGGTTCATGCTTAACATTCTCCATCTGTTGATTAGCTGCACTGGCTTGCTGTGCAATAATACGGCATCGTTGATAATAATCATTTCCAGCTTGTGTTAGTGCAATAGAACGCGTGGAGCGATTTAACAAAGTAACTCCGTGTTGCTGCTCCAATTTTTTAATGTGATAACTTACAACTGCTCTTGAAAGCCCAATATGCTTGGCGGCAGCACTAAAGCTTCCTTGTTCAACAACATGCGAAAAAACCACCATACTTTTTAATTGCTCAAAGGAAATATCCACCTGATCACCTTGGTTATATGGACGCTTGATAATAATTGTATCAATTATTTGAACAAAGATATCAATTTTATCTGCATTGTATTAATAAAAACCAAGTATATACTTGATAATATAAACACAAGCTAAAAATATATATTTTCATCAATGGAAGCATTCACTTAGGAATATTAAAATGACAACAACAAATGTAAATCAAGCAGAAAACAATAAACAAGTTTTAATGGTTTTAACCTCACATGATCAATTAGGAGATACTGGCGAAAAAACGGGCTTTTGGCTAGAAGAGTTTGCCGCTCCTTATTATCAGTTAATTGACGCAGGCTTTACCGTGACGTTAGCTTCGCCTTTAGGTGGACAACCACCTTTAGATCCAAAAAGTGCTGAAACAGATTTTCAAACTGATGCTACACGACGCTTCGAGCAAGATACGGCAAGTCAGCAAATATTGGCAACAACCACTGAGTTATCGTTAATTAATGCCAGTGATTATGCTGCGGTATTTTACCCTGGTGGTCACGGACCGCTATGGGATCTAACCAATAGCCCAACATCAATTGATTTGATCGCTAGCTTTATTGAACAAAACAAACCTGTAGCAGTGGTCTGTCATGCCACAGCTGTATTACTAAACGTCAAAGATAAGGCTGGCAATGCCTTAGTTAAAGGTAAAAAAATTGCTGGATTCACTAACAGCGAAGAAGCAGCTGTGCAATTAACGAATATTGTGCCTTTTTTATTAGAAGATGAGCTGATCAAACAAGGAGCCGATTATCAAAAATCTGACGATTGGTCATCATTTGTCGTTGAAGATGGCAATATTATCAGTGGTCAAAATCCAGCTAGTTCAAGTGAAGCCGCTAGCCGACTCATCAAACGTTTACGCTAAAATATTAGTACATAATGCGCTAAAACTTTCGGTTAGCGCATTAAATAGCGCATTAGGGTGATAATTCACCCTACTAAAGATAAGAAAAATTCAAGTTTGGAATAAAATGACATTACCCACAGAAAACAAGGCCGATAATAGCGTAGCTTTGCAGCAAAATTGGCAAGTAAACCGTCAAATTACCTTAGCTTCACGACCCGTTGGTGCGCCAAGCATGGAAAATTTTCACCTGAAGGAAAAACAAATACCGACCCCCAACCAAGGAGAAGTATTACTACGAACGATTTACCTTTCATTAGATCCATACATGCGTGGCCGTATGAACGATGCTAAGTCATATGCTGAGCCAGTCGCCATTGATGAGGTTATGGTCGGTGGTGCAGTATGCCGTGTTGAAAAATCACTTAATGATAAATTTAAAGTCGGTGATTTAGTGGTTGCTTATACTGGGTGGCAAGACTACGCAGTGACCAATGGTGAAGACTTATTAGCGTTACCCAAAACATTAACATCTCCCTCTTATGCTCTTGGGGTGCTCGGAATGCCCGGTTTAACGGCTTATATGGGATTACTCGATATAGCACAACCAAAAGCCGGAGAAACGGTCGTCGTGGCTGCTGCAAGTGGCGCTGTCGGCAGTTTAGTCGGGCAAATTGCTAAGCTACAAGGTTGTCGTGTTATCGGCATTGCCGGTAGTGAAGATAAATGTCGTTATGTGGTCGATACCTTAGGCTTTGATGCTTGTATTAACCATAAAGAGCCAGATTTAACACAGCAACTTGCTGAGCAGTGTCCTAATGGGATTGATGTTTATTTTGAAAATGTTGGCGGCGCGGTATTTGACGCCGTTATGCCATTACTTAATGCTTGTGCTCGTGTGCCCTTATGTGGTTTGATTTCACAATATAATGCCACGGCTTTACCTGATGGCCCAGATAGACTGGCACAACTTATGGGGCTGCTGCTTGTTAAGCGTATTAAAATGCAAGGTTTTATCGTTTTTGACGACTATGGCCACCGTTACAATGAATTTAGTCAAGCGATGGGACAATGGCTTGTTGAAGGTAAAATTCATTACCGTGAAGATAAAGTCATCGGCTTAGCACAAGCTGCTAAAGCATTTATAGGTTTATTAGAAGGTGAAAATTTTGGTAAATTGGTGGTTGAAGTGGGTCCACTGACCTTAGCAAACTAGTTTAACTTAACTTTCTAGGTAAGCAGTCTTATCAGTTGCTCATTTGAAACCGTTTAAAGCAAAAAAGGTAAATAAAGTAATATTTACCTTTTTATCCTGTTTATCCTGTTTATTTCATGAGATTTAATAGCATAGTAATACCTGCGTGTTGTGATCTGCAGGCGATATTATTCAATGTCCCAGCAGCAACGTATAGTTCAAGTTCAAGTATGAGAACAGGAAACAATTACACACTAGCAAGGCAATAAAGAAGCCAGTTAAAGCGTGTTAAATCGGTCTAACCAAGCACTAAAAGTATCAGCAACTTGAGTAACCGTACCTAAGTTATGATTAAAAAACCACACTGGAAGGTCTTCTTTCTGGCTTTGACAATCACTGAGTTTGAAACAAAACATATTGCCTTTACAATCTGAGGCAAACAAAATATGCCCTTTGGGCATCCCTGTCATTTCATAAAGCTTAGATAATGAATAAACATCTTCAAGGCTCAAAAAGTCTTGAACTTCGCTGATATCAACACCCAAATCACATATTTTAGTGAGCACGTTCGGTGAATGGACTAAACCATAATGTAATAATAAATATTTATAAGATTCTGGTAATGTTGCCGTTAATTGTGATTCAAGCGTTGAAATATCGGTAGACGCTATTGGGTTCATCACTTGTTTACTTGCCCAGCTTTTTACAAAGAGATCAATACTGTTCATTCAAAAAACTCCAGGCGCTAACATCAAGGTAGACAAAACCACCCTGGTAAATTTATTGATAGCGTAATCTTTTTAAGCCACTACTGCCTTTTTGACTTTTTCTTTATAACTGCGGCTAACTTTCAATTCTTTACCATTTGACATGACAAGATAATATTCGCCATTGAGTTGACTACAAAACTTGTCAATGTAACTTTTGTTGACGATAGTTGAACGATGGCTACGTAAAAAGCGTCGAGGATCTAAAATTTCTTCTAACTGCTTCATGGTTTTTCGCAGGATATGTGTATTATCGTGGGTGTGCACACACATGTAATCCCCGGCAGCGTCAATCCATAAAATATCTTTAACTGGCACTCTACTGACTTCGCCAGCATCTTTTATCGCTAACACATCAGAATAACTTGAGAGACTAACGGGTTCATTATTCTCTAATTCCTGCAAAATTTTATCGCAGTCATTACCAGTAACATCACTGACTAAGCGTATCAGTTTAGATTTATGTATCGCATTGACTTCACTGTTAATGCTTAAGCGAATTTTATCTAAGGTTTGTGCTAAGCGCTGCTCGTCGGCAGGTTTAAGCAAATAGTCTTGTGCATGTACTTCAAACGCTTGCATAGCATATTGGTCGAAAGCAGTAACAAATACCACCATAGGTAACGACAACCCTTGCTCGATAATAGCCTCAACGACTTCAAAACCGTTTAAGCCTGGCATTTGAATATCAAGAAACATCAGATCTGGTTGATAAGCCCTTACGGCTTCAACCGCTTCTCGGCCATTAGTGCACTGCGCAATAATGTCGATATCTTTATGATCTTCCAAACGAACCGCAAGGCCTTTTCTTGCAAGGGGTTCATCATCAACAATAATGGTAGAGAGCTTCTTGCTCATACTTGATGGCCAACTTCATAGGGAATTCGAATACTGATTTTAACACCAGTTGGTATATTGTTGGCAACCACTAAAGAAAAATCATTCTGATATAATGCTTGTAGCCGCTCACGGGTATTAACTAAACCGACACCATTCTCACGAAATAAGTTACCATTTTTAATTTCTGCGCCGGGGCCGTTATCTGATAATTCAATCAGTAAATCATTGGCAAAACGATAGACAGAAACCTTTATTTCTCCGCCTTGTTCTTGAACGGCTACAGCATGCTTTATGGCATTTTCTGCCAACGGCTGCAATATCATGCTTGGCACTAATGCCAATTTACAATCGCCAGCAATATCAAAATTGACTTGAAGACGCTCTTCAAAACGAACTTGTTCAATATCTAAATAAAGTCGTAATGCCTGTAGCTCACTATTTAGAGATACACGTTTCATTGGATCTTTATCTAAAGAGTAACGTAAAAATTCGCTTAGTTTAGTTACCATAGCGTTCGCAGTTTTATTCTCTTTAACCAAAATTAAAGTAGAAATAGCATTCAAGGTATTAAATAAAAAGTGTGGATTAAGCTGATAGCGCAACATTTTTAACTGCGCCTGATGAGCAACGGTATTGGCACGCAACACGTTTTGTTTTTCTTTTTGCAGCATTTGGTAATACTTAGTACCAAAATACAAGCCACTCCAACTTAAAATGATGAAAAATGATAGCAAACTATTTTTTGTATAGTACAACCAGAAATCAGGCCGGTAGCCATGTTTATAAATTTCCCAGTAATTAATATTTTTTACTACTTGCCACAATACGCCCGTGAAATATGAAGTTAAAATAACAACAAGTGCAATTTTTAACGGGGTAAAATTCCAAATTCGACGGTAAATATATCTTAATGGTGCGGTAAACAACCAACCGGCATAGGCATTTAATAAAATGATGACCAGAAAAATATCACGTAAATCGTGCAGCAAAGAACCTAAGTAATGAACTAAGGCAAAACCACACCAGCCAGCGGTATGCACCAACCAAAATAAGCGATTTCTGTTTTCAACAAACTCTTTCCAATTCACACAATATAACCGTTTAATAATCTTAGGTTAATTATGCGCTAAGCACGCAATTCTAGCACTACCACTAATCGTAGGATCTAGACACCTTATCTCATTTCGAGTACGAGATTATGTAACTCAGGGTAGCGCTGAGCAAGTAGTTGCAGCTGTTCAAGTGCCAAGTTTTTGTAATCTAGTTGCTTTCTGGCTTGATATTCAACAAAATACCACAAGCAATTGATTAAAAGAGACATTTCATAGTAACGCGTAACCAAGTCTATAGATAAACACACAGAATCCATCGCGTTAACGCTGGAATTTTCTACAGTTTCACTGCAATTATTTTGCTTTTTAAACCGACCTAGACAGCGTAAATAATCTTGACAAATTTTCCGAATTTTATTCGCTTCAATACCGTTAACAGCCATCATCATGGCTAGGTCATATTCAACAGGTGCGATACAAGCACACTCAAAATCTACTAAGAAACAATCATCATTATTTAGCGATAACAGGCCATTGTTAGCAATCAACACATTACTAAAATTCGCATCTCCATGACAAAATACTTGTGTAATATCAGTTGATTGCTCATCAAGAATATGTCGCAAGTTTTGCTGTAAGTGTTCAGATAACTGTGTCATTTGCTGATTTTGCAAATGGCTAAGATTAAGCTGCTGTATTAAAGCATTGATAACAGCAAAAATATTAAGCACTGGTAAAGTCGATAACGCGACTTGTTGCCCTTTCATTGGCTTAAGTCGCTCAGCTTCTGCCGCATTGTTTTTTTCGCTAGCGATAAACTGACTTACTTGCACATGCCCTAAATCAATTTGATGACATTGCATTAACAAATTGAGTGTCTGTGTTATCTTTTTATTTTTTGCTAAGTCTACTTGTTGCAGTCCTTGAGCAGCTATAAATTCGGTTATTAGCCAATGTTTACCTGCGTAAAGCACTTTCGGTGATAAGCCATAGCCTGAAGCTAATTCACTGGCAGTCACTTCAGCATAGTTATCTGCAATATACTTGGCAAAATAACGCTGTTTTGCGGTATCAACTTCAAAACAAGTTTGGCTTAAACCCGCTTCAATCACTCGAATATTGCTCACGGTTAGTGAATTAAAACAAGGCAACTGGCATAGCGCTATTGCCAGCTCTTTATGTTTGTTGCCTAATGACATTATTCTTGCATGATCTAGGCTCAAAAATGCTCCTTTAAACGTTGATTAAATATTACAGTAATAGCGCTTTATCCGGTTACGGACTGATGACGATAAAGCTCAGTAGTATTCTGATTTAATTGTTCTTTATATTGTTTACGCCATTGCCAATAACCATAACCAGCTAAAACAACATAAGCAGCAAACAGTGCCGCGGTAGGAATCAATGACTTTTCGATATAAAGATAAATTGAAACAAAATCTATGACAATAAAATATAACCAATTTTCGAGTACTTTTTGGGTCACTAAATAAGTAGCAAATACCGCAAAAACCGTTGTTGCACTATCAAGATAAGGAAAATGTGTTGGTGTATAGGTTGCCATTAACCAACCAAGCATTATCGACAATAAAGTTAGTACTAGAATTGCTATACTATGACGTTGCAGCGACCATTGACTATAAAGGAGTACTTTAGCGGCTGTACTTTTACTCTGGGTGTTTTTCTGCCAGCAAAACCAACCATAAACGGCCATCAATAGATAATACAATTGCAGTGCGCTATCCATCCATAAATAGACGTCATAAAAAATTACTGTGTACAAGACTGTACTCAATATAGCGGCAGGCCAACACCAGATATTACCTTTTGCGGCCAACAGTACGTACAACAAAGATGCGGCAACTGCAATCAACTCTAATGCGGGTAGCGTAGTAAAATAAGTCATTATTTCACTGGCTGCACTGACGGAGTTAGCCATTATGATTCGGCTTCAACAACTGAGCGATCACCGCCAATAAACTTACAAACAAATACTGCAGCATTAAGCGTTTGGTGCACATGCTTAATCTCTGCCATCACATGCCTGGTAGCTAAGTCGTAGTCACCAAATACTTGCGTACTCATCCCATTAGTGATCACATCTAAGCCTTCAACTAATCGTAAGCGTTTAATAAACGCCCAAATTTCAGTTTTAAACTTTTCCTCAGCTAATGGATACAAACTAATTTCAATAGAGATTTTCATATGGCTATTTATTTCCAATTATTTGGTTAAATTAACAAGCCTTGTTGACCATTTACTGTCACCAAGGCCGTATTTCATCTAATTTGTAGGCAAATTAGAAATTATAATCGACCGTTAATCCTACTTGTCTCGGTGCTCCGTAGCGAACATACTTCTTGGCTTGCCAGTCTAGATCGGGTTCATTACCAAAGAAAAAGCCACGGGTTGCCACTTTTTCATCTGTTAGGTTTCTCGCCCAAAGTGAAACTGACCAATCAGCAAACTCATAGCCTACTTTAGCGTTCAATAAGTTTGAGCTTGCTGATTTTTCACTATGGCTATCAGAAAAATAAAACTCGTCCTTACCTGACCACTGCAAATTGGCCATCAAACCGTCATCATTGCGATATGTTGCACCTAAACTAAAGGTATAGTTTGGTGCATGTGCCAATTCACGGCCTGAAATATCAATAGAACTTCCGTATTTATCCATATAAGCATAATTGTCATAACTGGCGTTTAAATAACCAACAGTTGAGTCAATGGTTAAATTATTGGTGACTTGATAGTTCAACTCAAGCTCTAAACCATAACTGTTTGAACTGGTAGCATTTGCGGTATAAATAGTAAATTGTTGTGGCTTATCAGGGTTTTGTTGAGACGCGTTAACTTGTTGATCTTTACGGTCCATATAAAATACCGCTAAGCGAGTGTTTAGCGTGTTATCTAATAAGCTCGACTGCAATCCCAACTCGTAGTTGATCAGTGTTTCAGTATCAAATTCTTTATATTGGCGTAACTGTTCAGGCAATCCCATATTGAATCCGCCCGCTTTATAACCTTTCGCTAAACGAACGTAGGCAGAATGCTGACTGTTGATGGCTTTACTTAATGCAATATGTCCGCCCCACATGGTTTCCGACGGATCAAATTCATCACCAATACTGTCGGTATATTCTACTGAGCGTCTTTCTACACGTAAACCAAACGAAACTTGGTGACCATGGGCTAAAACACTGTCTAATTGGGTAAAAATGGCGTAGTTGTTAGCCGTATACTCAGATGTTAACACTTCATCAGGCCAACCATTATATGATGAGTCTAAATCATTGCTCTCGTCAAGCTCACTAAGATAGGTACCTACCAACCATGCGGTTGTATTATCAAAGATACGAGATGACTCGTTAGAAATTAATCGAAACTCTTGTGACCAAACATCTCTTTCAGCTTTTTTATCCCATAAATAGTTGTAATCACACGCCACAATAGCATCATCGTCAGCACATGATTTACTGGCCCAGTATTCATCATTTGCCCAGTCACCATCATAGGCATGTTGATGGTTAGTTGTGGTATAACTACTAATGGCTTCAAAAGTCGCAAACTGTAAACCTTGATAACTAAATTTTAATGCCGTACCGTGTGATTTTTGCGTATCTTTACCTGGATCATCAGTTAAGGTGTCAAAACCATTGTTATCTAATGTCCAAGCATCAAAGCCATTATCGTTATCGGCAAAAAGGTAAGTTAAGTCGATTGTTAAATCGTCATTTGCCAAATAACGCAGTTTAAATTTACCTGAAAACTCGTCAATAGCATTGGTATCATCTTGACCAAGGTAGATATTATCACGGTAGCCATTTTGTTGATGTTGCTCTAGCGATACACGATAGCTGAGATCATCACTAATAGCCCCTGAGCTATAACCGGCAAGGGTAAACAAATCGTCATTTCCAACAGTCGCCTTAAAGCCATGCTCGGGTGTTTGGCTTGGATCGTTTGATTTGATATACACTAATCCCGCGAGTGCATTAGCACCAAAACGCGCTCCTTGTGGACCTCTCAACACTTCAACTTGTTGAACATCATACATAGAAGCCGCCATGCCTAAACCTGAAAGGTTTATATCATCAACAATAAAGCCTACTGAAGCATTTGGTGCACCTCGATATTCTGAACGCTCACCAACTCCCCGAATTTGTAGGTATTTAGGCCGTGAAGTACCACCCGAGAAGTTTAAGTTTGCGACACCTGTAATTAATTCCTCAAAGTGCTGAATGGCTTGATCATTAATTTGTTGTTGATCAATAACAGCAACGCTCGTGGGTACTTGCGCTAGCGATTGTTTTTTAAAGCTCGAGGTGACAGTAATATGTTCAATATCATCAGGTGTATTAGCCTGAGATAAACTTGGGAAAGAGCATAAAGCAGTGGTTATGGCAATTGATAAAGCAGATTTACAAATATTCATTATGATCTCATAGATTCGATTAAGAATTCGTTATGGGATCCGGCATGTGGGAAGTTAGAGAGCTGTTCGTTAACAAACTGTATCATCATAGCTGCCGCATAAGCTAACAGTAAAATGTAATGATACAGAATGGAAGGCGATTAGCGTAACCATTCCTACGCCGGTACTATCCGGTTCAGGTTCTAAGGGTTCGCTTCGCATCTCAGCCATCAAAATCATTAACGATTTCAAGGCACCCCTTGGTTCGGTGTGCATACTAACAATATTTATTTAAATGTACAGTGGAAAAAGCTTAATTTTACGGTATAAGTTAGATTGGATTATCTTGACTTAATTACTTTAGCATTAAATCACTGTGTTACATGCAAGTTTACTTCGGTGCTAGCATACGCCCTAATGGTTGGCCGCCAACTAAGTGCATATGGATATGATAAATTTCTTGGCCACCATGCTGTCTACAGTTCATGATCAAACGATAACCATCTTCAGCTATGCCCTCTTCTTTTGCCAATTTCTTTGCGACGGTAAACATCCGGCCAATCGTTAACTCGTCTTCTGCCTCGATATCATTAACCGTTGGTATAAGTTTGTTGGGCACAATTAAAATGTGGCTTTTCGCTTGCGGGGTGATATCACGAAATGCAGTAACAAGCTCATCTTGAAAAAGTAACGGTGCTGGAATTTCTTGGCGAATAATTTTGGAAAATATGGTTTCTTCTGGCGCGTGATTATCTGCCATTTTTTTGCCTTATGTTGTGATTGTATTTAATTGATAGTTTAACGATTGTTAAGCGAATGACAACGTAAAATGTCATTCGCTTAAACTATGTGCGTTATCGAAAGCTAGCCATAAGTTAAGTGAGCTGTTGAACTAACTTTTCTTTACCGCGCGACGTAAACCTTTTCATATCTTCAACCAATAAATAATTCACCGGGACAAGTATTAAAGTAATAAACGTAGCGAATATAATGCCAAAACCAAGTGATACCGCCATAGGTATTAAAAACTGCGCTTGTGTTGCCTTTTCAAATAATAAAGGCATTAAACCAATAAAAGTTGTTAATGAGGTCAACATAACAGGTCGAAATCGTGATTGCGCAGCCATTAATACCGCATCATGAGCTTTCTCACCTAAACGTACTTTGGCATTAATAAAGTCAACCAAAACTAAACTATCATTAACCACCACTCCTATTAAAGCCATCAAGCCTAATAAGCTCATAATGGTTAAATCCATACCCATGATCCAGTGGCCAACAATTGCGCCAATAGCACCAAACGGGATCACTGACATCACAATTAGCGGCTGAATATAAGATTTAAACGGTATCGCCAACAAACAATAAATAATGAAAAATACAAACACTAATCCCCAGGCAAGGCTGCTAAATGAGTCTGCTTGTTCTCGAGCCTCACCTTCAAGGCTATAAGATACTCCCGGATATTTACTCATCAATTCAGCTAAAAATTGATTAAGATCGGCGTTTAATATCGTCATATTTGTGGTGTTTTTATCAATATCAGCCGTGACATTAACCGTGCGATATCGATCAATACGTTTAATAGCTGATGCACTTTTACCCGGTTTTAATGTCGCTACATGTGACAGCGGCACTTTGCCACCTGTTGGTGTATTAATTAACATATCATTGAGCTTTGAAATCGACTGCCGTTCCGATAATGGAAAACGCAACATTACTCGTACATCATCACGCCCACGCTGAATACGCTGTATTTGTGCACCAAAGTAAGCGTCACGTACTTGTCGGGTTACCCAAGCATTACTCATTCCCATGGCATAACCTTGCGCCGTCAGTTCAATTTGTAATTCCTCTTTACCATTAGATAAACTGTCTGCAATTTCAAATGCCGTTGGGTAAGTACGGATCCGTGCTTTTACTTCATCAGCAACTTTTTCAAGCGTTTTTAAGTCTGTCGCTGACAGTTGAATATCTATTGGATCACCACCCCGGCCAATTTCGGCTCGAAAGGTAACGCTTTCAGCACCTGGCAGTGGGCCAATTAACGCTCGCCACTCTTTGACTAATTGTGCAGTACCAATTCCACTGTCATTTTCGTCTGCAGGTAATATTTCAAAACGTACACGACCATTCTCTTCGCTCGTGATCGCTAAGGTATTTAAGATAATACTGTCACCGTTTTCATCACGGTATTTGTCTTGTAAAGTTTTAGCGGCTTTAGACATTTTATCTACATATGCATCAACCACATCAAAGCTTGTGCCGACTGGCATCGTAATATTGCCACGTGCGGTTTCGCTAGCTATGCGAGGGAAAAACACAAAGCGTGTCCAACCACTCATAATAAATGCCAAGATTAATATAAACACACCGACAAATAATGCGATAGTGGTTAGTCGATTTCTGATCGCTATAGCTAATAAGGGTTTGTAATATTTAAGAATGGCGTTCTCAAAGCCATCAGCGAAACCTTGTTGCCAAACACTAAACCTTGATTGTTTAGTGCTCTCACTTCGTAGCCGTAATGACTTCAAATGTGAAGGTAAAACAAATTTTGATTCTATTAAGCTAAACAATAAAACAGGAATAACAATGACGGGTATTTGCGCAAATAACGCGCCACGTTGCCCTTCTATAAATGCTAAAGGTAAAAATGCGGCAACCGTGGTTAAAATACCAAAAGTAACGGGAGTTGCGACTTCTTCGGTGCCTTTGATTGCTGCTTCAATACCACTAGATGCGGTTTGGCTATGACGGTAAATATTTTCGCCGGTGACTATGGCATCATCTACCACAATGCCTAGCACTAAAATAAAACCAAATAAGCTCATGATATTTATAGAAATATCAAAAAATGGCATAACAATAAACGCACCCATGAAACTCACCGGTATACCGATAGATACCCAAAATGCGATAGATGGACGAAGAAATAGCGTCAATAATAGCAACACCAAAAAGCCACCCTGCAAGGCATTAGTGATCAAAGTATTAAGGCGGCTTTTGACAATTTCAGAGTCATCATCCCAGTAACTTAATTTAAACCCTTGCGGTAAAGTATCTTGACGTTCATCAATATAGTTTTTTACAGCATCAGCGACATCAATAGCACTTTGATTTCCGATACGAAAAACATCAATCAGTGCCCCTTGCTGACCGTTGAAGCGTGCCCGTAAAGGTGTTTCTTCAAAGCCATCAGTTACTTGCGCTATATCTTCTAAATATAAAAAGGTGCCGTCAGTATTGGTTTTGATCACGACTTTTTCAAACTCATCACGTCGATAAGCTTGACCAATATTTCTCACTAATACATCACCACCGTCAGTACGCACATTACCGGCTGAAATATCAACAGAGCTGTTACTAATAGCCGTTGAAATTTCGGCAAGGGTCAGCTGATATTGCTCAAGTTTGCTTTGGTTTACGTCAATACTAATTTCATAGTCACGCACAGCGTCAAGCGACACTTGGGTGATCTGCGGTAAGCGTAATAAGTCATCACGGACTTGTTCAGCAAACTCACGTATTTCTTTTTCACCATATTCTGATGAAATGGTGACTGAGATCACATCACGAATTCGCTGAGCGATTGCAATAACGGGCTTTTCTGCGTCTACTGGAAAAGTATTGATAGCATCTACACGGCTTTTGATATCAGCGAGTAAATCACGTACATCCGTTGATGAATCTGCTTCGATTCGAACCGTTGCAGCCCCTTCAACAGAAGTACTGGTAATTTTTTCAATACCTTCTAAGTCTTGTACGGCCTCTTCAATACGAATGGCAACACCTTGCTCTGCATCTTCAGGAGTTGAGCCGCGCAATACTACAGTGACATTAACGATTTCTGATTCAAATGAAGGGAAAACTTCTAACGGAATACTGCTTTTTATTGAAAATATACCAGCCAATAATATGCTGATCATTAACAAGTTTGCCGCCACATGATTTTTTGCAAACCAAGCTATCATGACTCAGCTCCTTTAGCTTTTTCAGCGCGATCTTTACGTTTATCAGCAGCGTTATTTTTACCATCAGTTTTTTTGCCTTCATTCATTGGCTTTTTAGGCTTATCCTGATTTTTGCTCTCTTGACCATCAATACTGCTAACGTTAACAATAGTCCCTGAGGTCACTTGACCTAATGGCGTGAGTACTAATAGCTGGTTTGCCTCTAAACCCGCTTTTATCATTGCTACGTCATCATTTTGCCATGCAATAGAAATATTCTTTCTTTTTAATACGTTATCTTCTACAACATAAACATAAGTACCTTGGTAAATAGCGCGATTTGGGATAGTCAACGCTTCTTTGATAACCTTACCGTCAATCTTTGCACTGACATATTGCCCAATTTTCAATGGCATACTATCACTATCATTTTTACCGTATGGATCATCTATTTGTGCCACAACAAATAACTGCTGCGAAGCTTCATCAAAAGCACCTTCGGTACGAACGACTTTACCAAACCAACTTTGGCGGGTAGCAAGGTCAGAATAAATGGTCACTGCAGGTTGCTCTTGAACAGACTCTTCTTCAAAGCGATTGGTTTCCGGCAATATCATATAGGGTAAGTCTTTATTTTTTAATGGCAGACGAATTTCAACATAATCAATAGCATATATTTCTGCTAACTCGGTACCGACACTTACTACTTGCCCAACATCAACCGATTTACTTAAAATTCGGCCAGAATAAGGTGCAACAATATTACTGCGTTCAAGCGCGAGTTTAGCTTTTGCTAAACTTGCTTCGGCAGAAAAAACCGTGGCTTGTGCTGCTAGCAATTGAGGTTTACGCAATACAAGGTCAGGCGCTTGCTCACTGTTACCTAGGCGTTGCCAGTCTTGTTTAGCTTGTTCAACACGTGCTTGCTCTTCACTTAGGTTTTGCTTAGCACTAAATAAGCTTGCTTGAGCTATTTTCACTTCAGCAAGTAGATCACGTTGGTCTAATTGTACTAAAACATCACCTTGCTCGAAAAAACCACCGGCTCTAAACTTTGGACTTATACTTATAATTTGCCCTGACACTTGCGGTAATAATTTACTTTGCGTACGCGGTTGAATAGTGCCATAGCTATCAATGGTTAGCGCCAAATCACTACGAGTGAGTTTTTGCACTTGTACACTCAATTGTGGTGTAGAACTAGGTCGTCCACGTTTCGCTGTTGGCGGGTTGCTGGTAACGATATATGCTGCGAATACCAACGCAGATAAAACAATAATTGGGAGTAGTTTTTTTATTTTTACTGACATCATTTATCCATGTTTATTTGCTGAGTTACCGCTGCTTGTAATAAGCTAATTTCACTCTTAGATTGTTGTGCTTGTAGGCTTTCATCAAGGTAATTGCCCCCTAGTGCACGGTAAATTTCTACACGATTTTGTAATAACTGATTGGTAAGTTGTATCACTGTGGTTTGCGCGTCAAAAGAGCGTCGTTGTGATTCAAGCACTGTCGTGTAGGTCACTAATCCACGCAAATATTGATCAAATGATAGTTTTTCTGCTGCTAAAGCATTTTCTTGCGCGGTTACATAATAAGCATAGCGCTGATTTAGTGAATCTCGTTCACTGATGCTATTTTCAACTTCAGCAAAAGCTTGATAAACCTGCTGTAAATATTCTTGCTCTTTTTGTTCTACGGTTAATCGGGCTTGATGCTCTAGTGACTCAAGACGACCAGCGTTAAATAAAGGACTTGTGATACTACCGATAAGTGACCAAGCTAAAGCGCCACCATTGAGCAGATCACTAAGTTCATCGGCACTATCACTAACACTGGCATTTAAATTAAAGCTTGGGAAACGTTGTTTGTGTGCAACAGCGAGCCCTGCATCTAAGGCCAATAGCGCTAGCCAATCAGCTTGTATATCAGTTCGTCGGGTTAATAATTGAGCAGGCAAACCTAGTGCAATCTCATCATTAATCACGGGCAGACTTTGCTTAGTCACTTGTTTAGCCAGTGGATAATTACCTAACAACAGCTCAAGTGCCCTACTAGTTGATTGTAGTGTTTGTTGTTGCTCTGCAAAACGTGCAAGTTCTTGGTTAACGGAGTTTTTGGTCAGATAGACATCGAGTGCATCATTTAACCCAAGTTGATATGACGATTGGATCATTGCCAAATTACGTTGCAAATTTTCTGCGCGTTCTTGATATAAATTCAGCAGTTGTTGTGCTTGAATAAAATCAAACCAAGCTTTACTAATATTAGCGACGAGGTTAAGTTTGCTTTCCTGGAAATTAGCTTGCGCTGCGGCATAATTTAATCGGTCTTGGTTTTGTTGATCGGATAACTTACCCCACAAATCCAATTCATACCGCAGATCAATACTAACATCTGCGCTAGTTTGATAATTGGTTGTAGTATCAAGCACCTGTTTACGTCTTGCATTATCCAATGACAACGATAATTCTGGGAAATCGGTTGTCATGCTAACCTTTAAACGCGCTTTAGCAAGTTGCACATTATAACGTTCAGCGTTTAATTGAAAATTATGCGTTAATGCGTGTGCGATCATGTGCTCTAAGGCTTGATCACCAAAGCTTTTTATCCAATTGTCTGACACAGCACTCACGGGATTAGCTTGTGGTGCCTGTGCTTGCCATTGTGCTGGCATATTTTCCTTAAGGCTGTTTTTGGCCTTATTATCAGATAAGCCGCTAGGCGTACTACAAGCGCTGAGCAATACGGTAAGTAAAGTAACCGTAACGCTATTATGCTTGACCAGCGACATTTTCCTTAACTTTTGGCTAGATTTTCTTATCTTATCTTGCTTGTTAGTAACGCTATTAGAACGAACTTTCAAAATCTTTCCTCACAGATACAAACAACGTCATTTTACCAGTCGACACTTAAGGCAATTGAGGTTTGAAAAACTACAGTCGAGCCTTATGGGTTTTGCAAATAACGGTAAACAACTTAAATGCTAATATACTTAATTTATCAATGATTAAAATATAATTGATATCATGTATTTAGCATTGAACATTGGTTAACTATAATATGACTCGGCATTAAGGCAAACAATGTTCTTTACACTGCTTTACATTATTTTTTGCATGCAACGATGAATAGCAAGTTTTCTACGATAAACGGTGACATTGCCGATAACACTATGGGCTAACGTCAAGTCAATGCAGATAATCTTGCTTAATAAATACAGAATTTATATTACTTAATTAGGGGTGCTGTAAGCTCTGCAAGATAGAGTAATTAAGGTGAGTAATGCCTATAAGCGTAAAAGTAGATACAGTAACTATTTTTACGCTTTATGAAGTTATGAGGCAGGCACTAATATTAGTGTCCTTGGTGGTTTTGTTTAGGATTTTTCTCGACGCTGCACAACAGCCTGGTCAAGTTCAGCCAACAAGGTTTCTGTGTCTTGCCATCCAATACAAGCATCAGTGATACTTTGACCATAAGTAGGCGCTTTACCTTCAATTAAATCTTGACGCCCCTCAACTAAATGACTTTCAACCATCACACCAAAAATATCATGATTACCGTCAGCCATCTGTTGGCATACATCTCGACAAACGAGCATTTGATTTTCAAACTTCTTACTACTATTGGCGTGGCTAAAATCAATCATTATATGAGTATTTAGCTTTGATTGGCTTAATTGCTCAGTCACACTTTTAACACTTTCGGCATCATAATTTGTTGTTTTACCACCACGTAAAATAATATGGCAGTCTTCATTACCTGTTGTTTCCACAATAGCGGAATGACCATACTTTGTTACGGATAGAAAATGGTGAGACGCACTGGCTGCGCCAATAGCATCAATCGCGACCTTAATCGTTCCATCAGTACCATTTTTAAAGCCAACAGGACAAGATAAACCAGAGGCAAGTTCACGATGTACTTGGCTTTCAGTGGTACGTGCGCCAATTGCTCCCCAACACATAAAATCAGCCATATACTGGGGAGTGATCATATCTAAAAACTCGCCCGCCGTTGGTAAACCTAGATTATTTAAATCCAATAATAACTTACGACCAATACGCAAACCATCGTTAAGCTTAAAGCTATTATCCATATAAGGGTCGTTAATAAGTCCCTTCCAACCAACCGTTGTTCTAGGCTTTTCAAAATAAACACGCATAACAATTTCGAGTGTATCTTGATATTTTTCACGTAATTTAACTAAACGCTGACCATATTCTAATGCCGCTTCAGGATCATGTATCGAACAAGGACCAATAACCACGAGTAAGCGATCATCTTGATTATTAAAAATTTTACTGATGGCATTTCTGCCAGCAAACACCGACTTTGTTGCTTGTTCTGATGAAGGAAATCGCTCTAATAAAGCGATAGGAGGTAAAAGTTCTTTGATTTTATTAATACGAACGTCGTCGGTTTGTGCAACCATAATATTTTCTCTTTATACTGCGAATAATTTTTATTTACGTCTAGACACCTAGATGATCAATCCCAAATATAATTTATCAGTGTTGTCAGCCTAATAGCAACATAAAATACGAAAAAAGCGGTATAATAAAATTACTCGACAAATGAGCAAAGTTAATCAGCTTAGTTCTATAATACTTTGGTCGATTTTTCATAAAACACATTCATATAGGTTGCCAATAACTATGACCCATTCTCACTTACCTTTAATTGATTTACACCGTCATTTGGACGGTAATATTCGCCCAAAAACTATTTGGGCATTAGCACAACAACATAATATTGTTTTGCCTGAAACAAACTTTGAAGCCTTTATTCCACATGTACAAATTCAAGGTAGTGAAAGCGATTTACTGGCTTTTCTCAGTAAACTTGATTGGGGTGTAGCGGTTCTAAAGACCTTGGATGACTGTAAGCGTATCGCCTATGAAAATGTTGAAGATGCTTTTCATGCGGGTATTCATTATGCCGAGCTGCGCTTCTCTCCTTATTATATGGCAATGAACAATAATCTAGTGGTTGCAGATGTTGTTGCCGCGGTTATTGATGGCATTAATGCAGCATGTAAGGTATACGACGTAAAAATTAATCTTATCGGTATTTTAAGTCGTACCTTTGGTGTCGAAAAATGCCAGGCTGAGCTTGATGCACTACTTACTCATAAACAACATTTAATTGCCATCGACCTTGCAGGTGATGAATATAACTTTCCTGGTGAAATGTTTGTTGATCATTTTAAACAAGTACAAAAAGCGCAACTCAATGTTACCGTACATGCAGGTGAAGCTGCTGGGCCAGAGAGTATTTGGCAGGCAATCAACCAATTACATGCCAAGAGAATCGGGCATGGTGTAGCTTGTCATCAAGATGAAAAATTAATGGATTTTATGCGAGTAAATAACATTGCCATCGAGTCATGCTTAACGTCAAATTTTCAGACCGGTACAATAAAAGACTTGTCACAGCACCCTATTAAGCAGTTTTTAGCCAAAGATCTATTAGTTTGTCTAAATACAGATGATCCAGGTGTTCAAGGTATTGAACTTAAAAATGAATATCGCCTCGCTCGTCAAACGCTAGGCTTTAATGACAAAGAAATACAGCAACTACAAGAAAACGCTCTAGCTGCAAGCTTTTTATCACCGAACGATAAAGCAGCATTAAAGCAAAAAGTACAAGATAACGCTTAGTACTGATTGTTGCGCTTGTTAATATCAGGTTAAAATATGCGATTAACAATCAACGAGGAGTACACGTGTTTGAAGTTATTATTGCGACAATAACGGGCATTGTTGTCGGTTTAGTATTTTCATTACTCAAATTGCCAATCCCTGCACCACCTGTTTTATCAGGTATTGCTGGAATTTTCGGCATTTATATAGGTAGTGTCGGTTATCACTGGATCATAGAGCGCTTTTTCAGTTAGAATTCAACTTTAAAAATTTAAAAGACATATCAGTAAAACACCCTTGATAGCGGCTGAATGCAAAATTATCAGCAATGGCTAGAAACTTACTGTGATTGAAACACCATTAACAAAGGTTAACACTCATGGCAACAGCACATATAGAAGCAAACAACGGCGATTTCGCCAAAACGGTACTTATGCCGGGCGATCCATTACGCGCAAAATATATTGCAGATAATTTTCTTGAAGACGTAAAATGCGTAACACGTGTACGTAATATGTTTGGTTATACCGGTACCTATAAAGGTAAACCCGTTTCAGTAATGGGCTCAGGTATGGGCATCCCTTCTATCTCAATTTACGCGACAGAACTTTATAAAGATTACGGCGTAGAAAGTATTATTCGTATTGGCTCTTGTGGTGCAGTACGTGATGACATAAAAGTTCGTGACATTATTATTGGCATGTCAGCAAGTACCGATTCAAATGTTAATCGTTCACGCTTAAATGGTTACGATTTTGCTGCCACCGCCGATTTTGATTTATTACACAAAGTAGTTAAAACAGCCGAAAAAACGGGGAAAGACGTACGTGTAGGTAATATTTTTACTGCGGACTTATTTTATACACCGCAACCTGAAATGTTTGCTTTAATGGAAAAATACGGCATTTTAGCTGTTGAAATGGAAGCCGCTGGATTATACGGTGTAGCAGCCGAGTATGGCAAAAAAGCGTTAACGGTTTTGACTGTCAGCGATCACATCAAAACTGGTGAGCAAACAACAGCAGATGAACGTGAAACGACCTTTAAAGGTATGATGGAATTAACTTTAGACAGTTTGTTATAGGTTTTTACTACCCCATAACAGGTGCAGTCTAAAAAATGTAAAAAGCCAGTTAATTAACTGGCTTTTTACATTCTAATATAACAATGTGTTTAAAAAATTAAACTTAAAATACTTAAGCTTTATTGGCACTTATAACAAACAATCTAAATTATTTTTGTTATTTACACATCTTCCAGTGGGGATATATAGCCTTGATAACCATCAGCTTTTAATGAACTAAAGTTAGTTAATTGTGCTTCGTCTTCTATGCCAGTAATTATCACTTCAATTTTTAAACCTTTAGCTACATTTAATAATGCACGGCACAGCTCTTTACTCTGATTTAATTTTTCATAATAAGCAAATGACTGATCAAGTTTAATATAATGCGGTTGTATTTTTTGTAAGTACTCCAAAGAGCCGATTTGGCGACCACATTGATCAATACCTATTTTCGCACCAGCGGACCGAACTATTTCGGCTAATTGAGAACAGTTTTCAAACGAGTTTATTGCTGCAGACTCTGGAATTTCAAATAATATACGTTCCGGGTATGCTGATCGCTTTAAGAAATCATCAAGCCAATAAATAAATTCTGGATCCTGTAGGCTGTCATGAGTTAAATTGATCGCCACCCCCTGTTTAGCTAGCGCGAGAATATTTTTCTGCTCAATGGTATTCAATAAACATCTATCAAGTTGCGAACCTAAGGATAAAAGCTCAATAAAAGGCATAAACTCAGATGCTGTGACAATTTGCTCATCAATATTTAACCGACAGTAAATTTCTCGTTGTAAGACCTTTTTATTATTTATATTTAAAATAGCTTGCCATTGGAAAATAAAATGGTTGTTATGAATTGCATCAACAAGCTTGCTGCGCCATTGTTCACGACTATATTTTTGTGGTTGATCAGCATCAATCCAATGACTTATTTTATTTTCTCGTTGTGCTTGTTGTAACGCGTTATCTGACTGCGACAGTAAATCTGAACTATCCATGTTGTCTATTCGCTGACTTACGCCCAAAGCAAATCCAGTGTTTGCTGGACAGCCTGCTTTTATAAGCTCCTGATTAACTATTCTAATCAATGACTGTAAATAAACACCTATTTTATGGTGTTCTGCTTTAGTGATCAAAAAAGCAAATTCAGTTTTTGTAATGCGCGCAATAATACTTTCAGTAATCTCAGGCAACTCTGTCTTCATTCTATTAGACAACACCCTAATAACTTCATCTCGACCTTGGTATCCATATTTATTATGAATATCTTCAAGCCAGTCAAACTTTGCTAGAATAAGACCACCAAAGCCGGGCTCATTTAGCCAATTATTAATTTGCCCAGATAAATATTCTCGGTTAGGTAATGCGGAGACTTGGTCAATGAGTTTGTCTTCTTTTAATTCATTGACTTCTTCGTCTAATCTAGTAAATATTTGCTTTAACTGACCAGACATTGAATTTATAGCCCCCACCACATCTCTCAATTCTGTTGTTTTTGGCAGGTCAATATCATGTCCAAATTTACGCTGTGCAATTTCTTTGGCTTGTAGTGCGACTTTATGTAGTGGTTTTAAAATTCGATTTAATCTAATTCTGATAACAATAATTGAACAGATAAACAGAAACGATAACACCATTATAGTATCGTTCATTACTCGCCATAATTCTTGGTAGCCAAGTGCTGGATGTCCGGAAACTTCTAATGTTGCTAATTGCATCCAACCGGAGGTAATTAAGCTTTGTTTAGATTGCTCTTCAAATAAATCTAAATTAATAAACCATTGAGGTACATTTTGAATAATAACAGGGTTTTCCCAAACCTGTTCCTTACCGTCAACTAACCATTTCAAGGTAACTTTTCGATAAAATCCACCTTCAAAAATAACATTAACTAACGTTTCAGCAGTCGCCATATCGCCAGTCTCTATATGTGGTTTTAGCATCAACCCCAACGATGTTATCGTGTTATTTAAGTCAGAGGACATTTGTTGCTTCATAAAATCACGAGTTTGTGCAAATTGAAAATAAACTAGACTTGACATTACTAATAAAAATAGTCCAAATAGTAATGAGTTTATTTCTCTAGAGAGGGTCATATTCTTAAAACTCCGTTTTTAACTTAGGTTGTTTCAGTTTTGCACTGTTTATACGCTGTCTCAAGTTTTGCCAAAGCTTGAGTTGTGAAGAATTTCCGCTAAGGATCCCACGTCCTTTTTCTTTATTTAGCCAAAGTTGACTTGCATTAAAGCTATAGATGGGGATCAAATCGTTACGCTCACTCGCCGGTTTAATATTGCCATCAAGATTATCTAAGATTAATGGCATGGCACTTGGTGTTTCGTAATATGCTAGCACCATATGATACTGATTTAGTTGTACCGCTTTAACCATAGTGATCCTCATCTTTTCATCTGGTATACCTAGTTCCAATAATGTGAAGTATTTGGCAATAGAGTAATCTTCACAATCTCCGCCATTAGCACCAATAAACTCAATAGGGGTCGCCCAATAATTACTGACCCCCCAAAGTTTACTGTCATCAATAAACCTAAACATATTGAAAAATTGATTTACTTTCGATAAGTTCTCTTGCGCTGAAGTATCAATGTTATTTCGCATTAATTTAAACCAAGCCTTTCCTCTTTTACTCGCCCTTTTACCATAATGTTCTTCTAGCGATAAAATGATTTTTTTCTCATCGAGGGTTTGAGTAGCTTGAGCAAAAATATCCCTTGCGCACAACAGCGTTATCAAAAGCATATAGCTAGACAACATCAAGCTTAAGGTTTTTTGTGCTTTTATATCAATCATTAAAAGTTAATTAGTTTCATCTACCGTATAGATGGTCCATTTCATTTCATCAACATTTTTCGTATATGATAAATTGGCCATAATACGACGATTTTCTGCATGCGATTCTTCGCTGTCTCCAACTTTTTTCAGACGTTCATAACCATAACCAATTGAAGAAACTCGTGCCTCATCAATATCAAAGTCATTTATCAAAATGTTTGCCACAGCTTTTGCACGATTTTCAGATAAAGTTTTATTAACTAATGCACTGCCTATCTTACTACTATGTCCTTCAATTAAAATATTAATGTCTTGTTGTTCATTCAAGATTTTAGCTAATTTTTTTATTTCTATATAAGCGGAATTCGGGATCACAAAAGAATTATTAGCGAATTTGATATCGACTTCAAAAGGAACAATTTGAGCATTTTTGATACCACAACCATCATTATTGATAGCTGCTCCCAGTAGAGTTTCAGCACATTTATCACGCGCTTTAATAACTCCATCGTTATCATAATCATCCAAATTTTGTAATTGCTCAACAGGTGCCTTTAAGGTCACGATATGAGTATTAGCACAACCAATAATAAATATTGCGCTAAATATAATTGATAAATATTTACACCTAGATATTTGCTCGGTCAATGCAAGTTTATTCATGATATGCTCCTTGCCCATATTCATGTTCGCCTTTCCAAGCCGATGATCGCGTTACTCTTAATGAATCGAGTAACTGCCCTGTTGCATTTAATAAGCGATACCTAGCACTTAATTCATTAAAACTAGCATCTAAATAGTCTTTACGTGCTTGAAACAATTCATTTTCTGTATCAAGTAAATCCAATAGGTTTCGTTGGCCAATATTAAACTGCTGCTTATAAGCCACTTGGGTATCTTTAGCTGTAATAACGTGTTGTTTAATATATTTTTTTTGTAAGGCTAACATTTCAAAAGCATTCCATGCTAAACCAAAACTTTCAGTGACTTGACGATGAGCGCTATAATTAATTTCTTTAGCTTCTGATACTTTATAGGCTGCACTTCGTTCATTAGCGATGTCTTTACCTCCAGAGTAAAAGTTATACCTTAATCGCACCATTGCAGTGACATCATTTCTGTGTCCTCCAACATCGGGGCCAAGTCTATTTATACCGCTCTCTCCGGCAATATCATTATCAGAATTAGCTGCTAACTCTAATGATAATTTTGGAAAATAATTAGATTGCACTGCGGTTTTAAATGAGCTTGCTGCTTTAATATCTTGTTGAGCTGATTTGATCACAGGATGAGTCTTAATCGCTAAACTTAAGCCAGTGCTTTTATCTTTTGGTAACATATTGGCATCAGGTACTGGTAACACAAGATTTTCTGGTTGTACGTTAGTTAAACGGATAAATTGTGTTTTGGCATCAAGGTGATTATTACGCGCTGATATCATATTCGACTGAGCTCGTGCTAAACGACCAGTTACCTGTGACAAGTCAGCAATATTACCTAACCCAGAATCTGTTCGTTCTTTTATTTGCTCATAAATTTCTTGATGCGATGCAATGTTGTTTTCTGATAACTTAATCAACTGATCTGTTTTGAGGTAGTTCAAATAGGCTTTACTTACTTGTAAAGCAAGATCTTCAGCACTAGCGAGTAATGTCCATTGCTCTGCGCTTGCTTCAAACATAGTACGATCGACTTCACTACTGGTATACATACCATCAAACAATATTTGCTTAATACTCAGACCAAATTCACCACGGGCTAATTCTGTTTTTCCAATATCGTTAGATCTTCTATTTGAAGGGGTATCTGTATACTCATAGCCATAGCCTGCCGTTAGGTCAATAGTCGGTAAATAACCTGCAGATGCGCGATTAACATCTTCTTCTTTCGCTTTAAAGCGTGCAAAAGCTTGACGTATATCAGGATGACTATCGAGTGCACTAGCAACGGCTTGTTCTAAGCTCTGCGCATTGAGATTGACAGAGTAGAATGAGGATAAAGCTAACACACTCAATATTGTTTTTTTATTTAAAATAAACATAAAGCTATTCATAAATGTTCCATACTTTTCTTATTATTAATTAAGCGTTATCGTTCTCTTAGCGCGGCTTCATTCGCCCGTAATATAGGATTTAAGATATATTCCAAAATTGTTCGTTTACCTGTGATCACATCAACTTGTGTTAACATACCTGGAATAATAGGCATTTCTTCCCCTTGCTTATTTTTAATGCTTGATGCTTGTGTACGAACCCTTATCAAATAAAAACTGTTACCGTCTTCATCAAGTGTTGTGTCGGCACTGATATGTTCAACTTTACCCGTTAAACCGCCATAACGTGCAAAATCATAAGCAGTGATTTTTACAACTGCAGGTAAACCAGGATAAATAAACCCAATATCACGTGGCTTTATTTTTGCTTCGATCATCAGTTTATCTTCTGTTGGAACAATTTCAGCTATTGTTTCTCCAGGCTTTATAACACCACCTAAGGTATTTATTTTTATTGTTTTAATTGTCCCTACAACAGGAGATAATATTAATGCTTTAGTAACCTTATCCTGTGCACCGACTTGTGATTCATTAATTCGCGATAATTTGTTTTGTAATTCATTAAGCTCAGCTCTTGTTTCCGATCTATACACCAGCACTGTTTCTCTGCGATTTAATATCGACTCTTGCAAAGCTGATTTTAACTTAGGAGATAACAATTGTACGGCACTTAACTCGCCTTTAAGATCATTGACACTACGTTCTAATTTATAAAGTTCAATTTTTGAAACTATATTCTTCTCTGCTAACGGCTTAGTCAAATCAAGTTCTTTATTAGCTATTTTATAACTAATCTGTAGTGTACTAATTTTTGAGTTTAGTTCTTCTACTTCTTGCTCTTTTTGTTGTATTTTTTGCTCTTGAATAGCGAGTTGGTTAATTAAATTATCAAGTCTTTCAGAGTATTCTTCTTTTTGTCTTACCACCAGCAATTGTGCGTTTTGTTCCAAGTCTTTAGGATAAACTGGAATATTTTTTTTGATTTCTATTTGTCGCTGCCATTGGGTATTATTACCTATTAAGATACTCGATAGTTCAGCTCGAAGTCGAATAACATTAGCTCTTAAACTATCGACTTCTTGCTTTTGTTCTGCAAAATCAGATCTGAAACGCGTGTCATCAATACTAGCGATTGGTTGATTTTTCTTGACCTGCATACCTTCTTGCACAAAAAGTTTTTGCAATACTCCACCATCTAGACTTTGAATAATTTGTACTTGGGTAGAAGGGATTACTTTTCCCGTACCTGAGGTGACTTGTTGTAGTGCCGAAAAATATGCCCAAATCAAAAAACATATAATCAACGCGGCCATTGCCCAAATCGTTAAACGATGCAAACTTGGTACTTCTGTTAACAGAGCCCCATAAACATCATCAGCCATTTCTAGATCTTGTTGACTAACTTTCATGTGTTTAACTCTTGATTAAATTTACCTGCTTTTAGTTGCGTTAACACGGCATCTTTTGGACCATCAATAATTAACTTTCCTTTTTCTAAAACAAGTATGCGATCAACTAACTTTAACAGATCCATTTTATGTGTAATTAACAACATCGTTCTATTTTGAGCTGTTGCATTGATAGATTGAATAAATTGCTTTTCTGCCCGTGCGTCGAGGCTGGCTGTAGGCTCATCTAATAGTAAAATTTGAGGCGAGTTGAGTATCGCCCTTGCTAAAACAATCGATTGTCTCTGACCACGAGATAATGAACTACCACTTTCTCCTACTTGTTGATCGAGTCCTTGGCTATCATTGTCTGTGAACACACTAACACCCGAGAGCTGCACAGCTCTTATCAATTGATATTCAGTGACTTGTCGGGTACCAAAAAGAATATTATCACGTATAGTGCCGTGAAATAGTGTTATGTCTTGGGGTAAATAGCCAACATTACGGCGCAAATCACTGGGGTGAATTTGATGATGATTTAAACCATCAAATTGTATTGTACCTTTCGTTGGCTGATATAGACCTAACAATAACTTTGCTAAAGTAGTCTTACCTGAGCCATTATGACCAACAATTGCTATTTTTTCTCCCGGTTTGATGTTTAGTGACATTGAGTGTAAAGAGCGCTGATCGCTACTGGGGTAGGTAAAACTAATATTATCTGCACTTATACTGCCCGACAGTGTTGTACGACTAACTAAGTGCGCTTTATCTTCAAATTCACCTTCTTGAGCCATTAATGTATCAAGCTGCTTTAGTGCACTGAAAGTTTGATTTGAGCGAGTCATTAGACCTGCAAGTTTTGCAATAGGTGATATCGCTCTGCCAGTTAACATCACTGCAGCAATAATTCCCCCCATTGAAATTAAGTTATCTGATACACGGTAAACTCCCAAAACTACAACACAAATGATAGATATTTGCACAATAAAACTAGCAAAATTTAATACTGAGTTAGTGATCATTTTAGATTTAAGTAACCAGGTTGCTGTATGCCCAATCATCTGTTGCCATGCATTTTGTACAACACCTTCAGCACCATTTGCTTTAATGGATTCTAAGGAACTCAAACATTCAATTAGATGCCCATGTCGCAGGCTAGAAAAGCGGTTACTTTCATCTATAGCTTTACGCAACTTAGATTGATTTAGTAAGGTGTAACCGATGATCAAGACTGAAGCTATGAGTGGGAACATCACAAGATCACCAGCAACTAACCAAATACATAGCATAAAAAGAATAGCAAAAGGTAAATCAACTAAAGCACTGATTGTCGCAGAAGACAAAAATTCTCTGATACTATCAAACTCGCTGAGTTGTTTCGCCATACCTCCAACACTTAACGATCGCTTTTCAAGTGGAGCGCCAATGACTTTAGAAAACAATTTCGAAGATACTTCAATATCAATTTTCTTTCCTGCCACATCAATCAAATAAGCGCGTAATTGTTTTAAAATCAAGTCAAATATGTAAGCGATAGTGGCACCAACAGCTAATACCCAAAGTGACTCGAAAGCTAAGTTAGGTACTACTTTGTCATAAATATTCATGATAAAGAGAGGTAAAACTAACGCAAATAGGTTTATCATTACCGATGCAATGATTACATCTCGGTAAATTGATGATGTATTTTTAATTTTTTGCCACAACCAATGTTCATTGGAGTTCTCAATATGAACGTCAAAGTTTCTGTCACCTCTGTATTGCTGTTTAATTAAAAATAAATAGCCTACAAAGTTTGATTCCAATTCTTCAATAGTCAGTTGCGCTTTACCTCCTGTTTCAGGTAAAGAAACAATCGCTTCATTTTTTTCACTATCGAGCTCTTGAAGAACTAAGGCTTTTTTATTTTTTAGCATTAGAATGCAAGGAAGGAGCATGGAAGGTAATTCATTCAAACCTTTACGCACAAGTTTTGCACTTAAACCAGCACGAGATGCTGCTTGTGGTAAAAGCTCAGGTGTTAAGTTTGTACTTGTAAGAGGCAGGCCAGCAGAAAGTGCATCAGCAGAACATGGATTACCAAAATGCTCAGTTAGCAGTACAAGGCTATCTAATAACGGATCGACACCTAATTTTTGAGAAGCGTGAATTTTCCATTGACTTGATGGTGATACAGTTGATTGCACGAATTATTTGATCCTTTAAAACAAACGACAGTCTAATGACATATTAATATACTATATCATTAGACCATTGAAATCATTTACAAATATTCTCTTCTCGATTATAAAGTATCTATAGGGTCAAGATCAATTGGTAATGGTGTAGCCTCTGGAGGTGTATCACTGATAAGTGTTGCACCTTTGTCTAAGAAACTATTAGTTACAATAGGAACAATATCAAACTCTCCTATAATATTCTCCACGCTCTCTACTTCGATTAAATCGTCAATAGGCAAATCAATACTCTCATTGCCTCCAGCTAAATCTAACCCGCTATCTGCTGAAGTATCGACAATCGTTATAGACTCCTCAAAGTTGATATTAGTTTCTTCGATTAGTAAATCATCTAAGTCATATTCAATGACATATTCATTATTAGTATTAACTAATACTATCTCAGGATTGAGTACAACGTCAGCATTATGTTCACTGGCAGATAAATCAATAAGTGTACCATCAGAAGATGTGGGGTCTTCTAGGCTATTGGTAGATACTCGATGAGTGAGGTTGATCGTTAGTGTTGCTTCATCAGTTTCAGGGATTAACGCATCACCATCTTGTATGGTATAGGTAAATTGTAACAATGGAGGAATAATATTAATATCTATACCTGATGCTAATCTGAAGGTATAAGCTCCAGTATCATTAATAACTAACGTACCAAAATCAGTCACTATTGTAAAAGACGTATGATTGGAATCAAACACATACATCTGCCCTTCATATTCAATTTGTGTCAAAGTAATAGTACCATCGTCGGATGAGTCCGACCTATCCCCCGAACTAGCTCGGTTAATTATATTGCCTCGAACGCCGCGGCCAATACTTAAGCCATTATTGTCGTAGTATGAAATATAATTATTATCATCTACAGCATCAGGTGACGTATCACTCACCGTAATAGTCACTGTGGCAATATCAATATCTGTTCCATCGCTTAAGGTATAATCAAAACTAGGATAACTAGAGTTGTTAATAAAACCTTGGCTATTCTCATATGAGAAGTCACCTTGCGCATTAATAATTAAAATGCCACCATCAATACTAATTGTTGCATTACCATTAGCATCAAATACTAGATCTACACCGTTAACTTGCGTTATTAGCAATACTGAACCATCACCACCATCATTATCAATTATACCGTCACCATCATCATGACTAATAATATTACCCGTTACGATACCTCCTTCTTCAACAACAAAACTATCATCTGTTGCTAATGGTGCGTCGTTGATCGGTGTCACTGAAATAGTTAACGTCGAATCTGTTGCATCACCGACACCATCTAGCACCGTATACGTGACGACCGGTACGGGGCCATTGTAATTTTCATTTGGTACGAAACTGTAACTACCATCAGCATTTAAGGTTAACTCACCTTCCGCCACTACCGCAGTTGAGCCAATAGTATAAGTCACACCACCAATACTGAATTCGGTG